>Ga0172381_10000920_pt1 | contig 36709 bp, 54 predicted proteins | sample Leawel6488metaG_FD_119754 | JGI IMG/M metagenome (GOLD analysis project Ga0172381, IMG submission 119754) | Leachate microbial communities from a municipal landfill in Southern Ontario, Canada - Leachate well 64-88 metaG | ecosystem: Engineered > Solid waste > Landfill > Unclassified | place... | reverse complement strand
TAGATAAATTTTCTGTTTTCATCCAAAATAATCTTTCGTTTCCAACTCCCACATCTCCATATTTCATAATTAAGGAATTGTTTATTTGATAAATTAAGTCATTTTCAAAAGTTACAGAACCGTTTGCTGTGTTATTAAAGGAGTCGGTAGTCCAATTTGGAGCGGTATTATTATTTGTGAAGTTTATGGCAGTATTATTATTTAATAAAACATAAATGTTTATAGGATAAGTATCTAATATTGTTGTGTTTAATACTAAGTCGCTTATTGAAGATGTTCCTTCTGTTGCAGTAGTTATAACTTTTTTTAATGTTGCAGTATAGTTATTTTGTGTTGTAGATACATTAAAATAATTTGTCTTTGACATCGATATGTTAAATATTGGATTTGCTTGCGTAGTTGTTGCTTTGCTAACCCCTAAGCTGAAAGTGTAATTGTAAACATTACCTGCTAAATCTGTGCTTGAAAAGGATAGGTTGTTTGTTCCGCTTGCAGAGTAAATTATTGTTGTGTTGTAAATCCCAACTGTTCCGTTATTTGTCATATAACCTTGAGACACGCCGTTTAAGAAATATTGTATTGTGCTTGGGTTTGTTTCTGTTTGGTTTAAGGTTATATTATATGTTCTTCCAACAAGCAAGTTGCTTGTGCTTGTAGTTATAGTGTTTATTACTGGAGGAGTTTTATCAACAGTTATTCCTTGAACTTCGCTTGTTAATACATCAGATATAGTGGATAAGTTTGATAATATTGTAAAATTTATCTTTCCGTTATATTGTTCTGTATTAAAAATGCTTATTGCATCCCCAAAAGAGGAGTTAAATGCAAAGTTTTTATCATTAGAACTTTGTAAAACAGAGGTTGTATTATCATAAGTCACGTTTAATGCAATATAGTCTGGTTCTCCTGTTATTGAGGAATAAATAGCCAAGTTAGTTGCATTTTTAAAGTATGTGTCGCTTGTTAATTGTGCTTCTATGAGATAAACTCCGTCTATATACGTATTTATGCTATTACTAACAGGAGTTACAATTGCAATTTCATTTGTTGGAAGAAGGTATGCTGAAGATACACTAAATGTTTTACTTGTCCAACTTCCAGTTCCGCCTGCAACTGCAGGTATATTTCCGATAAGATAGGAGTTTACATAAACGTTCATAATTCCATCTAATTCTGGATAAACTATTGTTATATAGTGGTCTACTGTATCGTCGGTTGCATTTATATCAAATCTTGTTGTAGTGTCTGGAGTAAATGTTTTAACTGTTCTTCCATATTGGGTTGCCCCCGTCGTATCTAAGTAATCTGCTTTTGATAAACCCATAAGAGTAATATTTGCAGTTATACTATAATTAACTTCTAATCCACTATATCCAAGTATTCCTTCTGAAGAGGAGTGGAAAATAAAGGGTATTAAACAAGTGCTTCCGCTTAGAGAACAACCTGTGCAGTTGCAAGAACCACTATTTAATGCATTGTTTATAATATTATTTAGGTTTGCTGTCTTATTATTTTGAGAAGTAAATGTTCCTGAATAATTCCACTCTCTTGTTCCATCTGGTGTTCCAACTTCAATCCATAAATCCCTTGGATAAGTATTATAGCTTATTCTTAAATCAGTTAAGTTCATAATTCCAGTATTGTCAGAGTGAACTTTTAAGGGGATAGTGCAATTTGTAGTAGATGTGCAAGAAGATAAATAAGTGTTTATTTCATTATTAAAATTGTTTGTTTTATTATTTGAAGAACTAAAAGAACCAGTATAATTCCAAACATTTGTTTCGTTTATGTAAAGTATAGGATTTAATAAAGAATTTCTTCCCATATATGTTTTTATAGAATCAGAACCAGAAGATGAGTCTATTAATGCAAGTATCCTTGTTTCATTACAATATAGGCTCGTTGCACTACCCCCCATAGAGGATATAGAAACATTACTTAGTAAATTAAAATTATTATCCCATCTGTAAAATCTTGTCCCAGAAGAAGAAATAAAAGTGTTATCTGGGCAATATGCAAAACCTTTTTGATAATTTGTAGCCGTAATAGAAATATTTTGGATATTATTTAATGCCATGTTGTAAACTTGTATTTGGTTTAAGCTTGTAATTGTTACAAAAAGGTTTGAACCATTATAAGCAATATCGCTTTCACCATTTAAGTAATAATAATATGCAAGATAAGCATGTGTTGAATAAGTTCCAGATGTATCATATTTAACAATATATCCATTATTACTTCCATAAGCAGGGTCTTCTGTTCTTTCTAAAGTATAAAAATATCCATCTGCATAAGTTATTCCATAAATATTATTACTCGGACCGCTGTATCCATCTAAAGTAAATTTTGTGTAGAAAGAACTTAAAATACTCCAATCTGCGTTATGTCTTATAATTGAGTCGTGGTCATAATCTGGGTTGTAATCTGTTGTGTAATAACTTCCACCATAGTAAGTTATCCCTCCAGAATGATTATTGTAAGGAAAACTTGTAGTGCTATTTAATGTAAACAAATCAGAATATATTCCAGAAAGATTAACATAAGCTTCGGTTACATTTGCATATTTTGGAATGCTTATATAAGTTGTTTGATTAGAATTTCCTGTTATTGTTAGTGTTTTAAAAGACGTGCTATCATTAAAGGTTGTTTTATCTATTGCAGGTGTATAGTAATCAAACCCACTTAAATTAAGATAAGCCCCTGTAACATTAGTATATCTGTATATCCCTAAATCTCTTGTTATGTTTTGGTTTCCAGTGAAAGATAAGTTTTCTGGCGTGGTGTAGCCGTTAAAATTTGTTACTTGTTCTGCTAAAACAAATGTTATTAATGTAAGTAAAAGAAGTGCACCAATTATAATGCTAATTGTCTTGTTCCTCTTTGAGATAGGTTTATGATTTTCCATCGGTTTTTCCTCCATTGTTAATAGTATAATCTATTTTATAACAGTTTACCTGCTTTAAATCAAGTTCACAATAGTCTGTTTCATCCCATACTTCTGCCCATCTGTGTGCGTTGTGAACATTAGGTATACCATTATAAGTGTTTGTAGTTGCGTTAAAACCTAACTCCTTGCTTAACCTTTCATATAAAAATGCATAGTCTCTGCAGTCGCCACCTTTTTTAATTATATCTTCAAAAGTTAAGTTTAGCTTATCATCTGTAACAGAGTATTTGTAAATAGTTGCAACATTTTCAATAAGGCACTGGCTTGTGTAAACTAAGCTTAGATTTTTGCAGTTATTAATAATATCTTGTTCGCTTGTTATTGTTTCGGTTGGTTTAAAACTAAAATGTGCAGGTATTTGAGAACTTTCACTTCTCCAATTAAATTGTTGGTTATTTACATAAAGAGAACAAGCTAAAAATCCAAATCCAAAAACTCCAATAAAGATTAATATAAACCCAAAAATCTGTAAAAATTTATTTCTCTTATTGAATTTATTGGATTTACTTTCTTCTATTTCGTTTTTAGATTGTTTTTTGTTAATCATATTATTTTAAGGTTATCCAGCTATTTATATGTTTTTATTTATCCTGTTGGATTGCTATTGGATAAACTTCCCCCGCCCCATAGTTCTGGAGATATAGTGTTTATTTTAAATATTGTTTTTATCTCATTTTCTATTGAGGTATCTGCTATTGTGCATTTTTTAAGTTCGCTTGCAGTTGGTTCGGTTGGGTTGCTCGATGAATCTTTTTTAATTAAAGTTGCACTATCACTACAATAGTATGAAGTTGATTTATCGGGTTCTAAGTTTGTGCAAGAGTAAATAGGATTAAATATTGTTCCAGTCCATCTGCATTCTCTCTTTGGTGTATACTCGTATATTATTTTAGCTCTATCAACTGCTCTATCATTTTTTAAGGTTATTGTTGTTTCTACGTTATATGTTGTCTCAACACCTTCTCTTATAGCATAGCTTTTTATTTTGTTATTACTTAGCCCAACGTCAGGAATTAAGAATGTTGCTCTATAACTTCCAGGTGCTATATTAAGCTTTTTATTTCCAGTAAAGTCATAAGAACGTATCTCTCCATCTGGGAATTTCATATCTATCAAAAGTTCAACATCCTTTGCCATAGTATTTCCCCTATTTACAAAGTTAATTATTAATTCGTAATTAAACCCAGAAATTTGAGGATTATTAGCGGGGCAACTCATACATTTAAATTCTGCAGATGTTAAGTCTATATCGTGCCATAAAGCGTCTCCAGAACTAACTTGAACACTAACAGGTGCACTATAAACTATTTCTGGTGCACTAATTAAAACCCCATCCCCTTGAGGATAGTAAGTATCTCCATTGTTAGAGCTTCCGCCGTCTGAATTACCTATATCATTTGAACCACCTGAAGAACCTCCTCCGCTTCCTCCTCCAGAGCCACCTGTAAATACATTCTTAACAGTTGTTACAACTTTAGATACAACATTTTTAACGGCATTAACAACGGTGCTTACTGCCTTGCCTATTGCAGAACCAATGGATTTAACTATCCCGCCTAAGCTTAGTGCAGAAACCATTGGAAGAGTTAAGAATAAGCAAACTAAACTAAGAGCTATGAATACTTGTGCTTTTTGTTGATTTTTTTTTTGTTTATCATTTTTCATTTTAATTTTATTCATTGTGTTTAACTTTATGAACCTTTCCTCCAATTCTTATCTTTTGATTTCCAGGTGTCTTTTTAAATTGCCCGTGAATATGTCCGTAGGCTAACCATTTATTATAATCTTCTTTTGATTTAAAATCAATATAACCATCTTTACTTGGCTTTATGCTTGCAAGTCTTTTTGCTTCTTTGCTAAAAAACTTTGAGTGTCCAGCTTCATCGTTGGCTATTGTTGGATATCCATCTTCTTTATATTCTTTGGCAGATGCTTTTTCTTCTTTTTCAAATGCCTTAGCTTTTGCAGGAGTCATATTTTTTTGGACTAAACTTTCGTCAATTTTAAATTCCTCTTCTTTATGGTTGCTTCCGCTTTCATTAGAATTAGAATAATCTTTTTCTGACTTAAAAACCTCTATATCTATTTTTCTATTATGCTTTTTAACAGGTGTTCCGTCCCTTCTACTATATTTATGAACTCTTACATTTGCTTTCATTTTTTAGTTACCTTCTTTTTGCTCTTCCCTTTTTAACCTTTGAGAAGATGATAACTAAAATTATGCTAAGGAATAATCCAAGTAAGTATCTTATTGCAGTTTTTAAGAAAAGGTCTTTCCCTCCAACAAAGAATGCAACTATCATTAAAATAATACCTATTAATACAAATATTGGAAACTTTGCAATGTTCCTTAATTTCATTTTACTTAAACCCCCGCTTTTTATTTGATTTTCCAACTCTATCAATTCCCTGCTTTGTTTTCTTTCCTAAGAATGATAGTGGAACAGATATAATCCATACTAAAACCTTAATTAGCAACTTCAATAAAAGAAGCAATAGTGCAAAACCGCCGAGCCATAAAAATACTATAATCCCAAATATGATGAGTAAAATTATTCCTATGCCTAATCCTAAAAGTTCAAATGCCATTTTATTTACCTACTATTACAGCAGTGTTCCCCTTTCTAACAATTGCTGATAATGAACCTGATACAAATGCCCCCCATAGTATAAAGTTAATACTTGCTGAAAGTGCAGCTCCTAAAACATAAAATATTCCTTGCCCTTCCCATAATGGTTCGCCTATTGATTGCTGTCCTTGAGAACTAATTGTGCTTTGGCAAGCAGTAAAGTCTGATTTACCTAAGTCCCATACCCATTTAACTCCACATTTTAGTGTTCCAAGTGCTGTTCCAACTTGTCCAACAAGATAGCTTAATATTGTTTTTTGCTTAGCTGGATAAACTCCTGCATAAACGCTATGGCAAGCTATTGGATTTGAACTACTTGCACAACTTGCTGATTCTGTGTAACCCCCATATAACTCTCCGTCTGTTGTTTTTAAATCATCAAGTTGAGCTAACGCCTTTGGACTTATAGTTGGTGCATCTGCAGGAACTAATGCAACAAATCTAAATGTAACGCTTTCTCCAGGTGCAAGTCCGTCTCTACCTATTGAACATTCAACAACATTTGCCTTTTGTATTACTGTTCCCCAAAACTCTTTAAAGAAACCGCCATTGTAAGGTCTTATGCAAGCCCCCTTTTCAATATTGCTTTCGGTTCCGCTTGTTAATAATACTGTAACAACATCTGTAATTGCGTTTCCAACTTCTAAATTAAGCTTGGATATGCAAGCACTATCTATTCCATCTTTGCATCTGCTTTGGACTTCTTCTTCAAATAAGGGCATATCAACTACCTTAATGCAATTCCAAGAATAAACCCTAACTGCCTTTCCGTTATTCATATCTTGAAGTTTGTCCTTAACATCAGTTGGAAGGTATTTAGTCATTTCAACATAACCGCAAGTCTCACCCTTTAATTCATTAGTAATAGCTTCAACAGCTTCAGATGTAGATAATTTTAATAAGAATCCTATTTTTTGCATTCCTGTCATCATTCCCCAAACATCAATAATACGCCCGTCTGCCAAAATAACTCTAACATCTTTATCAACGCCAAGTTCTAAATTATAAACGTCTGCAGGAAGTGTAATTTGGTCGTAAGGAAAGCCTAATGTGTCACCAATATTTTTTAAAGTAAATTCAACAATAACAGGTTGCCCTGCAACAGCATAAGGGTTTGTTATTTTAATAATATCAACTTCACCCAAAGAAGAAGAAATTTTTGAAGCTGTAGAATCTATTTCATAAGAGTTAGTAGAAACAGAACCTGCGGGGGTTAAACAACCCTTCCCATCTAAGTAAACCTGCCCTAACTCACAAGTAGAGGTTTCTAAGTCTTGAGCAGATGTAAAAGGTATAACACTAAATATTAAAGTAAGAAGGACGAAACTGAGAAGAACTAAGTTCAGAAGCTTTTTGTGACTTTTATTTCTTGCCATTTTCTATATTGAAATAAGGTTTTTTGTATTTATAAAGGTTAATTAAATTTAAAGCACTTTATATTTATCCCTTATCGCCAGTTACCTCCACGTTCTCTACGTATCCCTTTCTTATTATTTGATGCAACTTTAATTATTACTATAATACATACAGCAATTAATAATATGTAAAATGCTCCGCCCTTAAAGAACTTTTCTTTCATATAAATTGCAAAGTTTTTAAACATACTATCAAAGTTTTCCCTACTCCAAAATTCATCTGTTGTTACAACGCTTGTGTTTGAAGGTAAAGTGGTGTTAGTGCTTGTCTGGTTAGTTCCAACGGAAGTTGAATTTAGATTAGTTCCACTGCTATTTTGCTGTGTTCCGCTTGAAGATGTTGAGCCCCCACTATTTCCCCCGCTACCTGTTTTTATTTCAATAGTCCTATTTCCACTTGTTCCTAAGTTTGCATAGTAATCATAACAATCTACAGAATAAATATGCGTTCCAACTGAAAATATTGTTGATATTGTTTGGTTAGCGTTCTTAATTATAGTTGCATCTGTTCCTGTGTTAATGCCATCTATTATTAAAGAGCAGTTATTTATTGAATTTGTGTCTGAAACGTTGTAGAGTATTTCAAAAGATGAGGATATTGTTGAAATTCCTTCTGAAGGGAATAATACTTGAATAGATGGGTTTATGTCATCTTTAAAGAAGGTTATGCTTTGGCTTCCTATGTGATTAAATGTATCGTTGCAGTAAATAGTATAAGTATTGCTTCCTTCTACGCTTGTTACCACTGTGAAGTTAATTCCTGCGTTTACAAAAGTTAAGTTAGTTGCTCCTCCATCTCTGCTATACCAACATTTATCAGGTAGCAAGTCACTAAATGTATAATTAATAGCAGTTACGTTATAGTTATAGCTTGTATTAAGCGGGTAAGCAAAGGTTATTATGGGTGCAGTGTTATCTAAAGTTATTAACCTTGATAAAGATTGGTTAACGTTCCCATTTATATCTTGTGAATAAGCAGTTAGGTTATAAGTATCATCTGCAAGGTTTGTTAAGTTGTGGTCAAATCTTGTTCCGTTATAATATGCAAGTATTTCCTCAATATCTGTTCCTCTGCTAAGTATAAATGGGTCATCTATTGTTGCATTAATAAGATTAATTGCATTAGATGTTGAACTTTTATACTGAGCTCCAATTGAAATTTGGTTATTATTTGTATCTATCTTTCCATTAAATATATTTGAAACAATAGCTAATGTTCCATTTGAAAAGCTTCTATATAAAGTGCTGTTGTCTAAATCCCCGTTAATATAAAGCTTTGCAGAATCATCGCTTCCATTCCAAGTTCCAGTTACTAAATACCAAACTCCGTTGCTTAGGTTAGTTGTAGATTTTATGATATGTTGATATCCTCCGCTTGAAAATTCCATTCTAACTTTATTTCCAGAGTCAGTTAATAAACCATAGGTTGTATAAGGATAAACATCTGTCGAAGGTGATTTAACAATTATTCTTCTGTAAGAGGAAAAGCTATCTAACTTAATCCAAGCAGAAACTGTTATTCCATTCGTTATATTTAATCCATTGCTATTTGAAACAACCATATAATCGTTTACTCCATCAAACTTAAATGCCCCTCCTAACTTTCCGCTTGTGGTATAATTAGTCCCATTATAAGCATTTGCATAAAGATTATTTGGAGAGTAATCCTTAACATAAGTGTTGTTTTCTCCAGTTTCATTATTAAATCTTAACCATAATTCTAAGCCTAAGTTATTTATTATAGAAAAGTTACTTGAATCACTTGCGGTTATATTAACATAAATATCTGATTTATTAGTGTAATTTCCAACGGCGGTTGTTGGGTCAACTAATTCTATATTTGGCTTTGTTGCTAAATCTACTAAAAAAGTAACTGTGCTGTAACCAACATTTCCAGCGGAATCATTGCAGTAAACTATCCATTGATTAGTTCCCTCTATGTTTATTACTCCTGTGAAATTTGTTCCTAAACTAACAGATGTTGAGTTAGATGCCCCGCCATTTGTAGAATACCAGCAACTATTAAGGTATAAGTCGCTTACAGTGTAATTTAAGTTTGTTACATTAATAGAGTAATTTGTTCCTGCAATTGGATAAGCTATATTTATATTTGGATTTGTTGTATCAATTATAAATGTCTGGTTATTGCTTATTGTATTTTTTCCTTCATCATCAAATAAAGATATAAACCAAGTGTAAACATCATCTAATCCTGTAAAGTTAACAACCCAACTAACTATTGTGCTTATTTCTCCTGCAACATAGGTTATAAAAGATTGGTTAACTAAATTTCCAGAGCTATTATAAACATTTAAAGTTGCGTTGTTAAGTCCAACGTCATCTGTTAAGTTTGCTGTAAAATTTACTACTGGATTGTTAGTGTTAGTATTGTTTAAAGGGGTTAAATCTGTTATTGTTGGAGGGACTCCGCTGGATAAATACAAAGGGGTATAAGCATTTAAAACGCCTAAATCTGTAACTCCTGCACTTATAATATATACTTCTCCAGTTTCATAATTGGTAATGTTATTATATGGATAACTTTCTAAAACATAGCTACTTATATTTAACGATTCATTTCCAATATTTCCAATTATAGCAGAATATTTCCCATTTTTATTACAACTTGTCATCCAAATATTGTCTTGAACAGTTGAATTAAATACGCCTCCATTTACTTCGCACAACTTTGAAAACTTTTGAACAACTGTATAAGGAGGGTAATAAGTTGGAGTAAGATTATCGAGTCCAGCCTCACTTACTGAGCTCCAAAAACTTGGATATTCATTATACCTATTTGGACAATTAAAGTATGAAGTAGAATCATCCCAATGGTAAGGAAATTCAGAAATAATATTTGGATAATGATTTAATATATCTACAATTTGCATTGCTGTTTCAAGTTTATACCTATTACTTTGTCCATAAGAAGCATTTTTTCCAGAAAAAGTTGGTTGCCACTCCGTAGCCATAATCCAAGAACATTCTGCTCCATAAACTGCACATTGACTTAATAAATAAGCTATTTCTGAAGAAGTTGGGTTATTACTATAATATGAACTATATGGATTATAACTATAAATTTTAAACTGGGAACTTAAATTACTAAGCATCATTTGAGTAAAAGCAGGTAAAGATGTATTTGTTACTGTTGCACTTGTTCCTCTAAAACCTGCTATGGTTATATTTGGATTATAGTTATTAAATGCAACATAAGTATCATTGAATAATATAACAAAATCCGTTTTTGCAGATTGTCCTGCAAGATTATCTTCAAAAAATCCTCCATCTGGTTCGTTCCAAATTTGAATGTAAGAAATGTTTCTATATTGGTCTACTCTTTGATACCAATCAATAGCTACTTCGTGATAAATATGTAAATCACCTTCAGTTGGCATACAATCTTGCGTATCAGTATCATTTATACTATCTACGCACTTTGAACCTCTATTTGCAAGTTCTGAAATCATATAATCCATAATTGCAATTGAAGTTATATTGTGTTCATAATTCCAAGTGAATTCGTTCTGAAAATTAGTAAGATTACCTGTAAATCTCCAATGTTTTTCAATTCCATTTTCTGTAAAATTAAAGTCGTCTATTGTAACAGTATCGTTTCCCCCATTAGTATCAACAGTCCATCTCCAACTTGATGTTTGGGAGCTATTTGGAGTTATACTCAATTTAACTTCTTGCCAAGTTTCATTTAAAACTTTATTTGTATAATTCATTCCAATTCCAGAATAAAGCCATCCTATATATACAGTTCCGTTTCCCTTAACCCATATTGAAGCAGTGTATGTCTTCCCAGTTTCTAAACTAAATCCATTTAACTTATTTAATATTAATGAAGTTCCTGTTGTAACATTCATCTGAGTAGCATAACTTCCTGAATGAGAATCATTTGTTTTATAAATCCATCCTCCTCCGTCCCGATAAGATTCTAATTGCCACATTCCAAGAGGATAAATAGTTTTATTTGAATTTAGCCATATAACTGATGAATTCCCCCAATCTTCAAATCCAAAATTAGAATAAACCTGATAATAAGCATGTAAACTTGCATCATAATAGGCTATTGTTCCACCACTATCTAAAACAGTATTATGAAACCAAGTCTGATTTCTTGGAGTTTCACTTACCCCATCGCAGTTTGTATCTATATTTCCTGTTTTTGTCCCCTGTAATCCAAGTCCATAAAAATTTGTTCTTATAGTTCCTGTTTGATTAGAAAAGTTTGAACTTATATTTGCATTTCTTGGTATTCTTGTAAATATTTGGTTAGTAGAACAGTTTTCTTCCATAAGAGAGTTAGCAATACATAGCCCGTATTTATATTCAAAAGAACCACCCGAAGTTAAGGGGGTTAGTTGATTAAAAACTTCAAAAGTATAGTTATCAGGAGAATGTTCTGTTAATTGAGAATTATATATAGATAAAATTGTTGAAGCGGACTCTTTTTTATCAAATATCATAGGGTCATCAATAAGTCCATTTGAAAACTGAGTTGTCGAACCCATTGCTCCAAGTCTATTTGTGTTATAAAGAAATGATGTGTTAGTAGAACCAGAAAGAGTGTTACTTGATTTGTTATACTTTCCGTTTATATACAAGTCTATTGTCTGATTATTAAATGCAACGCATAAATGAATCCACTGTCCTAATGGAAGCACTCCAGAAGGTCCTGTTGAAGTAGAGGCGTTCCAGAACTCAAATCCAAAATAAGGAGTAGATGAATTATAAAGATAAAATACTCTTTTCCATGGATTACCCGAACTTGAAAAAATATAAATTCCTTGATAATTGCTTAATGTTGCACTATTTGTAGTCATATTTAACCACGCACAAAAAGTCATTTCCTCTGTTGCATTTGGAATAACTTCTGTATAATTTAAAGAAATATATCCTATTGTGCTTGAATTTGAAGAATAAGCCTGACCATATTTTCCTGCAACAAATGTCCTATTTCCATTTCCAATTATTGTTGCATTACTTCCTGTTGGAGACAAATCAACAATATAAGAACTATTATCTCCAATTAGACTATTATTGTCTAAATTTGAAAAGAATTTTAAATGTTCATCATACCAACTATAATTGGTCAAAACCATACTCTCATTAAAATTATTAAAAAAAGTGATTTTAGAAATCTTTTGTGGAGCATAAATTGAAATATTTATATTTGAAATAGATGCATTTGTAGTTATAGTCCCATTTATTGGAGTTGGAGGAGTAAACTCAAAAGTTCCTCCTGTTCCAAAAGTAAAGCTATCTTGAGCCAAAACAAAAAACATAGTAAAAATAATTAATAAGCCAAAAATTATTGATAACTTTTTTAGTTGCCCTTTTTTGTCTTTAAAAATATTTTTTATCATTTTATGTTCTCTCCTCTTTACATATTTTGCATCTATATCTTCCGTTTCCTGTTAATCCGCCTGCTTTTCCAAAACCGCACTTCAAATGCTCTGTTTTCTTTTTACATTTCTTGCAATAAAGTTTCTTTGTTTCCTCTTCCATTTTGTATATGTTGGCAGTAGTAATTAAAGGCAAGTAAGATATTTAAAGTTATTTAGAAGCGTAACTTATGGCTTTTTTGTTCTTGCTCTCTTTACAACTATGTAAACCTCCCAACTGTATCTTTTATTTGCCTTTTTGCCCCGCCTTTTCCTCCAGCAAAAAGTGCAGTTAAATCTATAATTATACATATTAATAGGCTAACCCACCATAATCCAACGGCAGAGTAAACCAAATCATTTTTAGCAATGTGAGGGGCTATAATACCAGGTGCTCCAAAGAACATACCTAAAATTATCATAATAAAGAAGGCTACAAGTTGGTGAATTAAAACAGTAGTTAAATTAAAGTTTCCAGAAGAAGCACTAAGTAAGGCTACTCCTGTGTGCAATAGGGCTGAAAAAGCTGCTACAAAAATTATCGCTGCCAATTCTCCTTTTGAATTTCCAATATTCATTTTTCCTGATTTCTTTACGGCTATTCCAATAAAGAAAGCAACTAAGAAAACTATTAATAGGCTCTCGGTAATTCCAAAAAACAAGCTGTTAACCATCCAGTCTAAAACTTGAGGCGGTATAATTTGGTCTAATATGTATTTACTTCCTTCGGTAATTGCACTTGGAAGTTTTTGTGCAGGTAAAACTGAGAAGAGCAACATCCATATAGGGATTGATATCAAATAGCTAATTGTCCAAGTTGGCTTAGAAAGACGCATATAGCTTAAAAATCCTGTAAATCTGCTAATTATATATATGGCAACCATAAACCAAGCTACTCCAGACATTGCAACAACAACAAACGAAGATGAAACTTGAACTAAGAAAAACCAAGCCATAGAAATAAGCAGAACTATTATAATATCCCCTGTAGATACTCCTTCCCCGCCTGTTCTATCCATAATTGATGGCATTTTTATTTAGTTTCCTCCAAATAAACCTGCAATAAAGGAAGGAAGGTTTGTCATTTTAATTATAAAGAATGAAAATATTCCAACAACAAAAATATAAATCCAAGGGCTAATTCCCCCGTTAATATCATTTCCTTTGGTTCTCATTTTATGCTCCTCCACCAAAAAATCCCTTAATAAAATTTACAAAAATAGTAATTGCTGGCTTAAAAATCTCATCTGCAAAAATAGTTCCTATTCCAATAAATAAGCCAACAAGAAAAAGATAAAAAAAGAGGACTCCTATCTTTGTCTGGTTATTTCCAGGTGTTCTTATTTTAATTCCATTTGCAATTTTTCTCATCATCTTAGGGCTTCCATTCTGTTTTATATTTAGCTTTAAAAAAAGCTAAGGGGATTAAAAAACTAAGCTCCCCCCGAAAAAAATAAATTAACCAAACACGGAGCTATTGAATTGAATTAAGGTCAGAGCTAACCTAAGCTGAAGCTCTAACTTTAATCTAATTCAATAACTGCTCCAAGCTGTTTACCAAGTGGACTCGTTAGGGTCTCGGTAAGTGCAACATTTCCTTCATCAGCATCGTGCTGGTAGAAGTCAAAGTGTCCTTGTCCGTCAGAACCTCTTGCCCAAGCTCCATCTAAGAAGCTAAGGAATACAACATCATTTGCAGGATTCCCAGAATCCTTAGCGTTAATTGTTGCTTTAATCAAAGGTGAATCATCCCATTCATCTAATCTTAAAACATCATTAGTGCCAGATTTGTAAACAAAACATCTATCGTATTCAGTCGAAGTCAATGTTGTGTCAGCTTCAGTTAGATTTACACTAACTGCAGAATCTTCAACAACGTTTGGAAGAGATATCTCTGTCCAATCGCTTCCTTCAACCTTTAAAGATGAAACGTTTGTTCCCTCTGCTCCTGTGCAAATTGCCTTAACGTCATAACGTTTATCGGCTCCATTGTTGCTTAGCTTAATGTAAATAGTTTCAGTCTGACCTTCTCCAAGTGTTGCCTTGTAGTCGTGTGAAGCAGTTACATCAGCAGCAGTCAATGCTGTTGCACCAGTGTCATCGTAAACAGTAACTACCATACTTGATTCAGCTTGTATAGTTGCTCCGTTAAGAGTAACTACATCTCCAATTCCAATCTGTCGATTAGTTAATGGATACAAGTAATAAGCGGTAGAACTACCATAGAACGATAAAACTGTGTCTTCTGGAATTGTAGTAATTGTTTGGGTAGTATTAGCACTTGATGGATTTAGCCATTCCTTTTGGGATACTGAACCGTCAACTGCCTTAATCTGACTTAGAGCTCCAACGCCGATTCCTGTTGAAATAACAGCGTCGCCATTTGCATTATCTAATACTTGGAAAGTAAAAGATGATGTATCTGGTCTATCTAAGAATTCAGTTGTGCTTCCTTCTATTGTATTAGTGTCTCCACCGCCTTCAAGAGAAGAAGTAATTCCCTTTTTATCAAGTGCAGGTGCAACCCATTTGTTATAGACTCCAACAGAGGCTAAAACAAGGAATACTCCAGCAACTACAATAAAAATGAATTTAAGCCAACCGCCCTTCTGTTTACTACCAGAAGTTCTTATTGGTAGAACAGCCCCTTTTTTATTATGAAAAAGAGCTTTCATTTTAAGTTTAACTCAAAACCTCCCTTATAATTATTTGAATGCAAACGGAAGTTCGCATTTTCCAAAGCGTTTAGCTTAGAAATATATCTGCAAGAATCCATATCTGCAGGGTCTGGGAAGTGTATCAATCTTGTCATCTTGTTTTACCTACGTATAATCAACCTTTTCAACATTTATAAAGGTTGTTTATATTTAAAGCAGTTTTAAAGCAGTTTAAATGTAGGTTATTTACCTTTTGTCGATAGTAAATAAGCATAATTAACAAAATTTTATCAGGTAGGTTGTCCACAAGGGGATAAATATGATTTTATCTTTTTAATGCATTTTGTTATACGGCTATGATATTTATCTAAATCAACAACTGCCCATTCATATTTACCGAGTCTGCAAATATCTTGTATGTGGTCTTTCTTAATTCCAAGTTCGGTATACATATAATCCTTATCATTTTGAAAGATTACAGAACCAACAAAGAGCTTTGAAAAGCTTTTTCTAAAACCATAATAAAGCTCCATACACTTTTGGGTTACTAAAAAGTTATACTTAAATCCTCTCTTACGCCCCATAAGGTCGCTTATCTTCTTGTAATAGCTATGAGCAGGATAATATTTTAGCTCTGTGCTTTTAGTTGCGTGAAAAATCTGATGGGCTTCATCAAATAACAAGGCTATCCAAAAGTTTTTTAATAAAAAAGCCTCATCCTCTGTTAGCTTTTGTGCTTCTGATATTTCCAAGCCCCTCTCTTTTCTATCTTGTAGCCTTTGGTATTTTAAAAAAGCATTATAAAATTTTGTGCTTAAAGCCCATAACCCGTTTAACAGAATACCTGTAAGGCTATTGTAAACAAACTTATCATCTATTTCTCCAAAGTTAAAAATAATTGGCTTCCTTTCTCTTATCCAACTCATCCAGTCTATTCTTTCCAAATCTTCATCAAAAAATCCATCTTCTTTTAAACGGCTAAAAACATAATAAAGTGCATCTTTTAAGGGTTTTTCTTCCCATACCTTTGCCAAAAAATCATCAATAGTATAGTCAGGAATTTCATCTCTCAATTTCATAAGAAGCTTTTGAACATTGCCAAGTATCTTTAAGTCACCGCTAAAACCTGCAAAAGCACAAATATCTTCTTGTGTAAGTGCATTAAAATTAATCCCTAAAACTCTAACATCTGCATCTTGAGGAGGATTAGCCATTTTAAAAGTAAACTGCAAGCATTCTATACCTTCAGGTGTTTGACCTGGAGCAAGGTTTTCATTTTTACTTGGCAGGTTCATCTGAGTAAATTCAAAAAGCGGAGAAAATATAATTGGTATTGCTCCAAACTGACTATCTTCTTCCATATAAGCTTTGTAAAGTGCGTGAACAATACACATAAATAAGTTAGTTTTTCCTGTTCCCTGTTTAGCCAACATAAGAAAGTTTTGGTTCATAGTTGTAGTTAAATTTTGAGGAAGAACAAGTCTATATGGAACCTTGCTCTTTCTTAAAAATCCAATTACCTTTCCAAAATCTTTTGCCATATATTATTATCTTATGATTATTTATTATACTCTATTTTCCACTTCCAATCTCTGTTTAAAGAACAATTATACATAATTCTACAAGTTGTTATGCTCTTTCCATTATTAATATAACCATAAGTATCAGTCATACAAGTTACGTTGTAATTTCCCTTTCCGATAACATCCCCAGAACATTTTGTGGTATTATACTTCTCTCCAAAAGGGCTTTCTTGTTCAACATTTTCAAGTTGACCCATACATAGAGCTTTATTATCTGGAACAGTTATATTTGTATTCCAAGTTTCAAATGCTCTTGTATCATTATGTTCAATAGATATATATGGAAAGGACTTACATACTAAGTATTCTTCTTTTAAAAATTTGTTTGCAGTTAAGAAGCAACCAACTAAAAGAAGCAAAATAACCATACTCATAAATATGTAATCTTTTTTAGTTCTGTTCTGTAAGAAGCTTATTAACTTCCTTTTCTCCCGCATTGGTTCTTGGCTCTGTTTTTCTGTTTTCTTTTCCATCTTTAGTTTTTTTCCTCCTTTCATAAGAGATTTTACATTTATGGCAAAAGCCTTCAATCTTTTCTATTGCATCTAAAAGTTCAACTCTGCAATTTGGATTTTTACACCTTTGCTTAAACCTTTCCCTCAAATTTTTAGGAGGACGATATCCTTTACTCATCCTAACCTCCTTTCTACTTTTTTATCAACTTTTTTATTGTTCGTATTTTTATCAACTTTTAGTTTATCCTTAAAAATTATTTCTCCAGGATTTTCTGGGGGTAATATTGGCAATTGCTTTTCTTCATTTTCTGCATCACTTTCTTCATCTATAATATCATTAAATATATTTTTTCCTTCAACTTTTAGAAGTTCCTGAAGTTTTGGTGTTTGCGTTGGCATTATAGGTTCTCCATTATTTTCAACTCCAAGTTCTCCCAAAAAGTCTTCAATATCAAAACGATGTGTTCTTCTATGTATTATGCCAACCGCATCTCCCTTTGGATTAAACTCTAAAACATTGTTAAACTTCTCAACAATTTCAGTTACTTTTCCTTTTTTAATATTTAAATCTTCAGATATTTTTTCAATATAAGCCCTCCTTTCTTCACCTTCAAAGCAAAGGTATAAAACAATATCTGTTAAAATACCAATATCTTTGTCCAATTCAGGATTAAGAGTTTTTCTAAGTTGATAATGTTCTTTTATTACATTAAAATTAGTTAAAACCGCTCTTAAAGGTTCTCTCCAATAATCTTTTTTAAATTTATTATCTTTATATTTCTGGAAAATTTCATCATTTTGAGATTTAAGATTGCTTATAATCATTTCTTTATTTCTTATGCTTTCTTTTAAAGCAGCGATTTCTTTTGTTTCCTGAAGATAAACTCTTGTCTCATTTGCTAAATTAATAAGTTCACCTAAAAGAGGTTTATAGGCATCTTTTTCTCTACTTGCATTTTTCCAAAATTTGATTAAAAAGGTCAGGTTTTCAATAGCAACATCTGTATTAAAATGCTCTTCAATAGCCTTAGTTGTTTCAACTAAAATCTCTCCTTCGCTTAATTCAGCAGAAACAACCTTAGTCCCAGAGAATTTATAAGCTTTAATTTTCTTATCATTAGTCCCGATTTCTATCTCTCTATAAAGCTTTTCAGCCATATCTAAAAGAAGAATAAGCCTATCCTTATTATAATCTGGACTTTCTTTAAGATTATCTACAATTTTTTTAACCCTAAAAAACTCTTTATTAACTGGAACCTCTGTATCAATTAGCATCTTATCTGTTATACTTTCCTCCTTTATAATTTTTTAGGTAAGCGTTCATAGATTCGGGTTGTGCAGTCCTTAAATAGCATATAAAATCAAACATTTCAAAGAAATCCCAATAACACTCAGGGTTGCCTTTTCCAAAAGAATTATAACGCTTGATTTTTTTATTTTTATTTATCTCATTTTTTAGCATTATAATACTGCTTAAAGGAATAAGGTTCTTTGCTTCAACACTAACCTGCGTTCCATACCATTTATCAACAGCTTTGCAAACATCTTCAAAGAGTTGGTCTTCTGTATCTCTTTCCTGTTTAGCTTCTAAAATCTGTTCAGGAACACTTTTATCATCGTATCCATCTTCTTTACTAAATCCTGATGAAACAACTTCTATTGGCATTTTAACTCTTTAAAAAAGCCTCCTTTTCTTCATCTTCCTTAACCCGCTTATGCAAATCTTCCCATAGTTTAAGACCATTTATTGGGAACCAGTTAAGACTTGCTTCGTGGTAATATTCTGAAACTTGCTTCTGTTTACGCTTATCTTTATAAAGCCCCAAAATTACTTTTAGAAAATTAGCTTCTGTCTGAACACTCCAGTAGAATAAATTCATCCAACCATATTTTTCATATTTTAAAGCAAAAGCCTTAACTTCTTCATAAGTATTAAAACCAAATTGCCTATAAACCTGCAAAACCCATTCCTCCATACTTCCAAGTAAGGTTGGCTTATGAATTAGTAATTCATCTATTTTATCTATTGAAAATTTTAAATGTTCCATTAAGGATACTCTCCCAACTCTTCAAAGTATTTTTTAAATCTCTTTTTTACCTGTTTTTTAACGGCATTATAATTTCTATCACTAAAATCATCATAATTAATTCCAAAGTATTCGCAAGTTCTAACAAAGTTAAAATGTGTTATCTTTCCAAAAAGCAAAAACAATTCATCAACACGGCTATGCATATCGCTTAGGCTCTTCTCCTCTTTTTTGTTTACATAAGATTTTAGAGCTTCATCTATAAATCTCTCTACTTTATCAACAAATATTTTTTCTTCTATTGTCATTTTCTTTTTTGTCACTTTAATTTATAGTTATGTTTGATTTATTTAACTTATCCTTAACCGCATTCACTACATCTTCTGCAATTAAGTCTGCAAATTCATCTCCTAAATTCATATTAAGGCTAAAATTATTTTGGAACTTATTTTCATAATTGTTTGTAATCGGAACATCTGGAGTATCAACGTTTATTGTATCGTTTGAATTATCAATTATTGCAGGGGTAAGTTTTCCCTGATAAATCATATAACAAAATATTGAAAGGAAGATAACTAAGGCTAAAAAGCATATAACCCCAAAAGATTTCCAAAAGTCAAGCTTTTTCTTTGTTCTATCCAAATCTTTTCCACGAACAGTTTTTATATCGTGTCTTTTCAAAAGAGGATTATGCTTAACTTCATCTTCAAACTTTTCAACTTTCTGCGTTTCCTGCTCTTCTATTTTTTTAAAATAATTAAATCCAAGTGGACTTGCTCTTTCTTTATTTTCTTCAAAAGGAGAATCATAAAACCCCTTTCCTTCCTCTTTTTCTGAGCTCCAATCAATTGTCATTATTTATTTAACCTCCTATTCCTCAAAAGTTTTGCTATAAAATATGGAGAACCAAAAAGTATAACCCCCCCAATAAATGTAATTCCAACTGCAGGTGCAATAGTTAAAAGCCCTAAAGAACCAATAGTTCCAACCCCAACGCTTTTAACAAGTTCATCTCCAATAATATCTGTAACCTCTGGAATATTTTCATCAATTCCTTTTTCAAAGGGGTCTAATTGAATTATCAACTTTCCGTCCTTAAAAATTCTAACTTTTAAATCATCATCACTTGCAAGGATAGATATATTTCCAGTAAGAGAAGCAGTATATCCTGCAGAGTGTCTTGTTCCGAAATTAGGAAACTTTTTTGTCTTTAATACCTTAACGCTGTATGCGATTAAAGTTCCATCTTCATCAATTATACAAGCTCCAGATTGCAAAGCCAAAGGTTCCAACCTTCTCCCATTTTCTAAAACATTAAAAGGCTTAATATCATTTTCCATCTGAAGTTCATAGTTTAACTTTCCCTTTCTTAAAATAAGCAAGCAACCTTTTCTATCTCTTGCTATTTTTAATGCAGTCTCAATTAAAAAGTCTTCAACTTTTTTAGTGTTTTTTCTCATTTCTTTTCCTCCAACTTATCCAAACTTCTATTTATTACTGCATCATAGCTTTCTCTATCTATAATTTTATTCTTTCCAATTCTTGTTCTTGTTCGAACCTTTACAGGAATCATAGTATCTTCTTCTGGGCTTTTAACTTTTTGTTTTTTATTTTTATCTGCCATATTATTCATCTAAGTAAAGCAAAACTTCAATATCTTTTTGAAGTTCTGGAAGTTTAGTTCGATTATAAGTTACTACCGCAGGATGCAAAAGCGGAACAATTACAATATCATTTCCATAACTATCTTTTGCATTAAATGTTGTTCCCTTTAATTTCATAATACCAGTTATTTTATCTGTAAGCCCAAACTTTTTAAAAACAAACTGCGTTGCAAAGTTTCCCATAGGGCAAATAACCTTTGGCTTTATAATTAAAAGCTGGGCATCTAAGTGTTCTGAACAACAACTAATTTGTTCGGGTGTTGGGTCTGCATTCTTAGGCGGTCTGCATTTTAAAACATTGGCAATAAATATTTTCTTTCTATCTAAGTTTATATGCCTTAAAAGTTCATTAAATACTTGTCCAGCTTCACCTACGAACGGCAACCCGCTTTGGTCTTCATCGAATCCAGGTGCTTCCCCTATAAACATAATTTTAGCGTTTGGGTCTCCCTCTCCAAAAACAGTAAACTTTCTTGATTTACAAAGTTCGCATTTCTTACAATCCCTTATTTTATGTTGAAGTTCTTCCAATTCCATTATTCTATTAAAGCCCTCCCAACTATGAAAATATAAAGCATAGGAATCCAACTAATTAAGAATAAAAACATATACCAATAGTTTCCTGTAAATACTGAAATTATTAATGGTGAAAAGAATAGAATTGTTCCTAAAATAAAAACAATCAAAATCCAAAGTCCTTCAAAAAAGTTTGTCATTTTAAATCTCCAGGATTAACTCCTTCTCCTTGCAATATTTATTTAAGAATTTCATCTCAGCTTCGTTTAAAGCCCGATTATAAGAACCTTTTGCTTGAGTTATCTTTTCTCCACCTTTTAGCTCTAAGGTTATTAAACTGCTATCAGGAGCCAAAGCATTACGCATAAACATAATGTAAGTCTTTCCTTCAATTATATTGTCAACGTAACTTCCAACGCAGTGATTAAGGTCAGTTCCTTCGCTTATTATTTCCTTCGTTGTTCTTGGAACAATAACCGCAAAATCTTTATCTCTAAACTCTAAAGAGCAGTTTATAGTCTTCTCAAATAACTTTTCATCATATTCTTTTTTATAAGCATTATAATTTGATGTAATTATATCGTGCATAGATTTAAGGTATTTTGGATATTTTTTGACTTCTCTTCCAATCATATTCGCCATTCTATAATAATCTTTAAGGAGGCTAAATGCATCCTCATTTCTATAATTGCTTCTTAGCCCAAGATTTTCAAATGGTTTTAAATAATTCATAACATAATTTATTAAACTTCCCATATCATATCTATATACATTAATAAGTTCAGAAAAGCTTTCCCTAACATTTTGGTATGAAAGGCTTTCCAAAAACTCTTTTTTGTCTTCATTAGATATATTTAAGTTAACAAGAACATTGCATAGTTTTGTCATAAAATTATAGTCTTTTATGAAAAGTTCCTCTAAAGAACAGCTTAAAGAAATCTTGCAATCTCTAAAAAGCTTTAATGTATTTTTAGAATAAAAGCTTATTGGCTTATTCAAAACTTCTTTTCTTTTACCGCCCCAACCATTAGAATGAACTCTGCATTCTGTTTCTATTCCCTGTTCTTCATAATTTTCATAAACAAGAGCTTCTCCAAGGCGGGATATAAAAGTTGATAAACTTGAACAATTTGGATTAAGTTGCATAACTTTTTTAATCATACCTAAAAATTTGATTTCATCACATACAATATCATTTATAGTATATCCCTTAAAGAATTCATATTGTTGAGTAACTGGCTTCCAAGCTCCTTCGTTTCTATAAAACTTCATCATACACTTTAATTTTAAATCATATTTTAAATCATGCTTTAACTTAACGTTCTTAATCCAAATAACTGCTCCATCTTGCCTAAGAATTATCTTACTTTGCATTTTTTCATCTTCCTCTTTTATTCTTTTTATCTCATCTACATCAATCATTTTGTAAAATCCCCCAAACTTTTATTTTCTTTTTTAGACCTTTCAAAGTCAATAAAATATTTTTCATAAATTTTATCAATACTTTCTTGTTCTTCATAAGTTGGATAGCCTTCGCAGTTTATATTGTTAATAAAATTTCTTTCTTCCTCTGTTAAGTCATCCCTTGATTTAATCTTTGCTATTTTGTCTTTGTATGTAAGTTGTTTTTCCATTTTATCTATGTGTATAATCAAACTCATCAAAGTCTTGATTATCTTCCTCCTCATCTTCTATTTTACCTTCTCCTGCAATATCTTCAAGGGCTTCGCTTTTGCAACTACTTTCAACAATTAATTCTGAGTCGCTCTCTTCCAAAAACTTTTGAAGCTTATCTTCTTCATCTTCCGATAAAACTGCTATTGTATAATGAGTCTCATCAGGATAAGTATCGTTTATTTTATGTTTCATTATCCAAATAAGCAAATTAATTGCCCCTCCATTTGTTTTCTAAGGTATTCTAAAAGGCAAGCCTTACAGCAAAAGTGCTTATCTTTAATAGTGTTTTCCTTGTTACTTGCAAGTTTGTATCCAAAGTTATAAAGATAAACCCAGTTATTTTCATAAGGAAATCTTCCATCAAATAACTTTGCCTTTTTTCCGCAACTTACATTATCGCAAGTGAAGGTTGTGTCTTTTTTAACTATTCTGAACTTATCGCCAACCCTTAAAGATGCAACATTATGTTCAGTTTCAATCCTAAGCCTTCCGCCATCGCAAATCTGAGCATTATAAACTTTTTCTTTATGTTCTTTCATTTTGTGTTAACCCTCCCTTTTGATTTTCTTTTAGGAATTATATCTTTACAACAAGGGCATTGTTGCATAGGAACTTTATCATTAGCCCAAAGTCCAGTGCTAAAACTTCCGCCAGTAGATACGCAACTAACCATCCAAAAACCATTATCCGACTTTTCTGTAAATTTATGTTCTCCCATTAGTAAACCTCTATTCCTAATGATTTTAAAATATCATTAGTATTTACTTTATCCTCATCAAAGCCAAACCTTAATGTAATAATGCCCTTATCTTTATTTAAATGTATTATACCTTTAAAAAGTGCATTTCTAAAGTCATCATTAAAGTAAACTATTAGTGGAAAATTTAAGCCTTTCATTCTAAAGCCTCCAACCTTGCATTTACTATTTTAATTTCATCTTTCATTTTGTAATTATCATATTGTAAGTTCTTTATATCTTTTTTCATTCTTTCTATCTCCGAACCTAAAAACTCCTTTACGAAGTGTTTAAGTATATTCAAGTTTATAATATTTGGCATTTTATCACCCCTTCATTTTCTGAAGTAATTTCTCCTGCAAAGCAATTATATCTTCTTGAAGCTTTGCTTTTGATTCCATTTCTTTAATTAGCATAAGTGCAACTCTTGGGCTTTTCTTTATATCCTCTTCATTTATAGTTGTCATTTTAAAATCTCCCTTAACGTTTTTATACATTTATTTATTGCTATTGGCTTAAATCCTGTTTTTGCTTCAATCATTTCTGCATATCCCATTAAATGTGAAATTGCGTTACTAATAGCCTGAACAGTTTCATCGTGCTTTTTTTCCAACTCTCTTTCTGCATTAGCTTCTTTAAAAGCCTTTGTATCTTCATCTTTTGGTCTTGCCATTATTTTAACTCCTCTAACTTTTTGTAAAGTGTATTTCTCTTTTTCTGAAGATAAGGAGTAGCTCCAACTGAACTAATAGTCTTTTCAACATCATCTATCTCCTTTTGAGTTTCCTGCCTAAGTTCAGCTCTTCTAACATCTGCCCTTATCTCTTTTTCTTTTAGTCTGTCCATTTTAATTAGTTATAAGAACCCCCCAAATCCTATTAAAAACATTTTTCCAATCTTCACAAAATATTCTATTTTCTCTATATACTAATTTAAAATTCCTAAAAACTTCAACTTCATATAAATCTAAACCTTCATTATATCTTAAAGAAATTGTAACATTATTATTTAGTTTTAAATTAAGTTCAAAATTTTCAGGATTAGCAACAACATATTTTAGTCCCCTAACTTCTAAATATCCTTGTGTAATTCCGCAAATTCCCATTTGCGAAGCCATAGTATTCAATACCCCTATTTTCTGTCTTGTGTCCATCTTTTTGTTTTGTATTTTGTTTAATATCAAAAGAGGAAGTTATGGGCTTCCCCTCTTTGCATTAAAATTTAACCTTTAAGGTTGTTTTAATGTTATATTATATAGCCATAAGCCCTATATAAATGTTTATATGTATTTATTAGTAGTTACATATCTGATGTTTAATTTTTAAGTAGTTACAACGTTTTACTTTTGTGCTTCCTTAATTTTGTCGTCGTTACTTATGTAAACATTATTTTTATCCTACTTACGAAAACTTTAAGGAGTTGAAATAATTGATTAATAAAAACTAAATCCATTTTTTAGCTCCTACTCATCAATCATTCCAATTCCTTTTAGTTCATCTTTGCTTAAAGTCTCATCGCCTGCCGTAGCTAACTTCTTTATAGCGTTGAGAGCCTTACTATGCTTAAAGGCTTCCTTTTCTTCTTCCTTTTCAACCTTTTGCTTCTCGAAGTAGTTAATTATATCACTACTTGCACTCTTGTAAACTTTGTTTATCTGCATCATCATCTTCATCTTTTCAGTTAAGTGCTTTACTTCATCGCTTCTATAATCCTTTTGACCTGTTTCTAAGTCTTTATAACAGATTATAGTTCCCATATAATCTTCCCATCGCACTTGCTCTAAGTTAGGATAAAAATCAGTTTTTGGGTCATACCAAAATCCTGTTTGTTTCATTCCTCCGCTAAAATAGTTTATTTGAAGCCTAACCTTTCCTGTAACTTGATTTTCTTCGTAATTAATAAGCTCACAAATTTTTCCTGTTCCAGCCTTATCTACCATAGGAACTCCGCCACGAAGCGAAGCTATCACTGAACCCTTTCCCATAAATCGAAGTATGATTATAATAACTAAAATTATTACAAAGCCAATTATCGCTCCAACAAATGCTGTCATTTTAATGCTTTTCCTCCTTTGACTCTTTTTTAGGAACCTCTTCTACTCCAGGATTTTTTAGCTTATTTTCTGCATCTTCTTTTGCTTTTTGTTCAATTTCTTTCATACGTTTAAGCATTACCTCAACATTTGCATTTAGGATATCCTCTTGTTTAAGGATATCTTCCCTAAACTCTTTTGGGATGGAACCTTTATTCATAAGCCCGTAAACAACAAGTTCAAGTGCAAATACACGATAAGCAAGATTTACAAAATCTTTTCTCATCTCTTCTACTGCTTTCTGGACAATTTTACCTGCAAGTTCATTTATATCTAACTTAAACTCTTTTACAACTTTCTTTTCCTCTGGCTTTTCTTTTGTTTTACTCTCCTCCAGTTGTTCTTCTTTCTTTGTCATATTCTTCAGACCCCCTTTCACTATGTTGGAATTCTAATTCTTCTCTAATTCTTTTTGCAACTTGATTACTCATACTTTTACCAATCTCATCTGCAGTTTTATAAGTCTTAGCATATTTATGAATCCAAAACTCAATCTCCCTTACATCCTTTGTAAACTGCCCCATACCTCTTCCAAATTCCCCACTATACAAATCTGCTTCAAAAGGGAAGTAAACCTTTTCTCCATCATTATTTTCATAAGCTAAAACCAAAATATAATTCTGCATATTCTCTTCATTATGATAAATTTCTACTTGCAAAGGCAAACTTATCTGAAAGTATTGTTCCATATATTCTTTATACTTTTTTATAACTTCATCTAAGGGCATTTTTCTTTCTTTTGCATCAACTCTAATTCCTAAGACTATTAAAACTATGCAAATTAAAACCCCAAATATCCCTAAAATCCAGTTCTTGTTATAAAGGGCGTTAATGCTAATTAATAACGCAACTACACCTAAACTTATTGAAATCCATTTCCAAGTTGAAGGCTTCATTATCTTTTATTCTCCATTTTCTTATTTTTATTTTCCATCTTAATTTAATTATCAGAACTTGATAGGTATTTTCTCCCTAATCCATCTGATTATAAAGTATGACTTTTGATTTTTCTTTAAATAATGTGCAATTTCTAAGGTTAAAACACCAATAGCCAAACCCATTGCTATATAAAAGAAAACCCACGCTTTAAGCTTAGTATTATCCAAACGCATAGTTTCAACTTCTGTTTCTAAAGTTTCCATACGAACTTTTGTTTGGGTAATATAATCATTTTTATCAGCAACTGCTTTATCCCTTTGTTTTATTGCATCTTGATATGCATAATCCATCTTAGCCAAAGACTCACTAAATTGTCTTCTTTCTTCTGCAGTAGAATCCAATAGTGCTTTTAAATATGCTCTTTCTTCTACAGATATATTTTGAGCTTGCATTAAGGCTTTTATAAATTCCTTAATTAGTTCATCCGTGCTATTTGATAAATAATAGTCTATCGTAGTATTTGATAATGTTGAGTTTGTAGAATTGGTTGAGTTAGTTGAATTAAGAAAAGGATTTCCATTACTATCAACAACTTCTGTTGCAGATACTGGAGAAACAATAAAAACAATAAATATTGCAGTTAAGAACATAATTCCAAAGGCAAATAATTCTTTTTTATTTTTATTCATTATTATTCTCCATTAAATACATATTTAATTTGCTCAACAGGAATATTTTTCCATCTATCATTTACTTTGTAAACCCAACCAATTACTCCATCAAATAAATCCCTATGCTTTTTTATTAAAAGCGGTTCATAAATATCTGGATTAGTGTTTTCTTTATCCGAATCAATTTTTATTTTTCCTTGACTAAATTCTTTAAGCTTATTATAAATATAAGAACGGCTGTATCCAATCTTCATCATACTTCTTAAAATCTCGTCTTGAGATACATAAATATCTTTTCCCTTTTCTGCTATTTTATCCTTAAAATATCCAATTAAATCACAAGCTATGCTTCGTTCTTTATAAGTTCTTTTTTTCACTTTAAAATCCCTAACCTCAATATCTTCCTGCTTTCCACATTTTTCCATTTCCATTTCCACAACTTTGTCTTTGCTAATCTTTCTTTTTATCTTAGCTTTAGTATTAACTGGAAATTTCTTTGAAGTAGGTTTCATATTTATCCCTCAATTGAGTATCGAATATTATAAGTCCATTATCATTTCCAGATATAGTCTCTGGAAGAAGACTAAAAATATAAATTGCTTTTTCATTTACGCAAAAATTAAAATGTATTCTGCTATAAGATACATCAACTCCCTCTCCTAACAAATGATTATACTGGCTTGTAAGTTTAGGAACACAGGTAACCTCGCAACTATCCATAGTATCTTCTATCCCAAAATGCATTCTAACATCTATTCCAGCATTTTTCAAAGCTATAAATCTGTTTGCATAATCATTACTCTCTAAAGAAGTAAAAGAGCAATAAAGATAATTTTTGCTATTATCCATAAAAATGTTAAGCCCCTTATAAGTTTCATTATCAAAATAATAGGCAACTTTATCTAAATCAGGAAAATCGCAAACCTTACAAACTTTTTCAGTTATATTAGTAATATTAGATGCAGTTTTATTAGTAGGAGTTTTAAGTGGTTCAAAATCTTTGTAATATAGCCAAGCAAAAACTGCTCCAACTAATAATAGCAAAATAAAAAATACACCCCAAAAACTTCCTCTTTTATTCATCTAAAACCTCCAAAGAACCACCAAGGTGCATCAAAGCCAACCTCAACAACGCAGTTCATATTATCTATCTCATTTAAGTAAAGATATTTATTAGAAAAGTTTCCATCTAAATCCCAATTCCCAAGATAATTCCCCTTAATATCTCCTGTGCTACATTGTAAATGAGCTTGACCCTCAACTCTTGTTAAAAAGATGTAAGATAAGAATACAAAAGCCATAACAATAGCAACTATTATCAAAAGTCGCTTAAAGGCTTCTTTATCTTTTAATACATTAAATTTAGTTTTATTCATCTTTTTTTCCTCCCAATTAAAGCATTAAACAAATCATAATCAAAGGCAAATAAATGTGTTCCGTATTTTCTAACCATCATTTTTATAATAATCTGTTCTTCTTGCATTTCTTCAAAGGACTTATCATTAAAAAAGGTTAGCATTGGTGGAATATCTTTTATTATAAGCAAATCTCTAAAGGGATATATTAAAACTGGTCTTTCATCAATTATTAGAGTAATAAAATCTATCTTTGTATTTTCATTAATGTCTTTTTCTTCACATTCATAAGGTGTTTCAAAGATAACCTCTGTTAATATTCCTTGAATAATACGACTTCCCTTATCTAAATTTTCATTATTTTGCATTATTTTTTAAACCTCTTCCTTTCTTTTTGAGATTTTTAGCCTCTGGTTTATTTCTACATTTTGGGCAGACTCCATTATCACGTTCAAAATCTGAACCATAAAACTTCTTGCATACTAAACATTTACAAGCATATTTATAGCCTAACTCTTTTAATTCTCTGACAACCTCTTTGTCTGTTTTTCCATCTCCCATAATGTAGCTAAAAAAAACTGCTTTAAATACTTTACTTTTAACTTGATAGTCGTAAATCCAAAAATTAGTTCTCCCAAGTTCCTATAATCACAAAAATTAAAAAAATACGAAAAATAAGCCCAGACAATACACAGGTGAGAAATAGCAAAAAACTAACGAAAATTAAAGCCCTTTGTAACGTTACCATTGTATAGTTAAAAGTCGTATCAAAAAAAGTTAATAGAAACCCGCTAATACACCCAGGGGGTATTTTACAGATAAATACCTGATGTCCCTATGTAGCTATAAACTACGTTTTACTTAACTAAAAAAAATGCGAGTTTTAACTTAGGAATAGTTAAAAGCTAAGATATAAAGGCAAATGACGTATCCAATTAAACTGATAAAAAGTAACAAAATCCGCTCTTTAGAATTTTGAGTTTTTTACGCTTAGCGGAAAAGGGCGATTTGAGGGGCAAATGTTAGCATTTGACCCGAGAAATAGCCCCAAATCGCTACTTTTTTAAGCGATTTTCTCCGCTTTTTTTACTCCTGTAAAATCGTTGAAAAACCTCAAACTCCCCCAAATCGCAAAAAAATATGCGACTTTTAATTATTTAGTAGTTACAAAAATGGCTATTTTTTACACAATTTAATCCCTAAAAATAGCTAATTATCACTTAAAGAATAAATGGGGCTTTTCGGTAAAAGAACGGCACTTTTTACAACGGCAATATTCCTCATGTTCTCCCTTATAATCTGAACCATCTGTGTCCTTTTTATTAGGTTTGCTTTTCTTCTTCAATAATTTCAATTCCTTTGCCTTCAAGTTCAATTTTACCTTTCTTTTCATAAAGTCTTTTCCTTCTGGACTCTTCGATTTCATTTTTTTCACCCTCCTCTAATGTTTTAATTTCATCTTCTTGTTCTTTTGTAATGTCAATAAATCCATTACGCCTTAAAAATCCAACAGTTTGACTTACATACTCTGGGCTAACCCCCAAATCTAATGATATCTCAACCTGCTTCATTTTACGCAAGAAGTATGCATCATAAACTTGGTATTGAGATGGTGTAAGCTTAGTCTCTTTTAAATTCTTAACTAAAAGGGGTGTAAATATTAAAGCCCTCCTATAATGCTTTGGTTCAACTTTTGTTTTTCCTTCCATCCTGCAAAAGTGTGCACTAAGCTTTGCAAGATGAGCTCCAATACGAGAAATATATCCTTTTTCATATTGTTTAAAAACATTGTTAAGCCCTCTACTCATAACAAATTCTTTATATTCATCAATAAAATTATCATAGCAATCAAAAATTACTTGATTTTTCATACGGGAAAACTTCTTAGTTATACGCCCCGCATCCAAAATACTTTTTCCTTGCATAAGCTTAAATATATCCTCATCATCTAAAACAACATTAAAAATAACAAATCTTGACAAAAAAGCTCCCATCATAAAACTCGTAAGCCTTTCGCAAAAACCTATGCAAGAAAATCTAACCTTTAAATCAATTGAGTTAAGGGATTTTTTAGAATTAACACTCCAACCTTCTTTCTTAAAGTTCCCTTCGTTAACTGGAGCTCTAAGGGCAAAACCAAGAGAACGATTATAATGCCCATCTTCTAACAAGCTCAACATCGCATCAATTGCCTTTTTATTAAGTCGATGTGCTTCATCCATACAATAAACTCCATTCGCTGCATTTATTAAATCAGACGGAACATAAGTTCCCTCTTTAGAAATACTTCCAACAATAGCAGGTTCTGTATGGTTAAGACTTAAATGTGAGTTGGGGATAGTGCTTGCAAGTGCGGATTTACCTGAACCAAAAGGCAAAACGAAAAGGTTATGCAATTGGCTTATTATCTCGTGTTCCGTTCCATTTCTATGTTTTATTAAGAAAGGAAGTTGTCCTGCACTTTCTACTGAAGCTCTTATAAAGGTTGCAATAAGCTTAACTTGTTCTATATTTTCATTAACTATGATATCTTCCCTCTTTCCTTCAACCACTTTTGTGCATACTATTTCACCTGCCATTTTTAAACCTGCGTAACCTCCTTAATTTTTAAAACACGAGTATGAGGAATCCAAAATGGAGAAGAAGAACCAATCTTAATAGAAACACCTGCATTATCTTGTTTTATTAATGCAACTTTTTTCTTAGTCTGACCATCGTCATCAAGATAAATAATGTATTTTTTTAAATAACCATCAGAAAGATATTTATCTATGCTTGAAAACTCTGTTTCCTCTTTCTTTATAATTTCACTTTCATCTTTTTGTTGTTCTGCCATAACTTCATCTCTCTCCTAAACTTCTAAACTGCATAAAAGCCCATACGTGCACCGCTGGGCTTTATATAACCAACTTAAAGATATCCTATTTAAATATCTTCCGTTTAACTTTCAAGTAATAAAATCAAAAAAAATAAATAAAAATTTAGCACCAAAAGGCTTATAAATAAAAGATCATAAGGTTGAATAGCGGTTAAGCTTACTTCTTTGCCTTTTTTTCTTTCTTTTTCTTTGCCTTTTCAGGAGCTTTTTCTTTCTTAACTCTTGGCTCTTTGCCTGATATTAAAGTCAAGATTCTTGTCTCAACTCTCCAAACTGCCTTTTTCTTTTCATCCAAAGATAGCTTAGATTTATCAACAACAGCTAAAAGCTCATTTGTTAATTCTGAAATTGCATCATTCTTTGCCATTTTCTAACTTTTGACCTCCCTTATCATTTCTATATAAACCTTTGAATTCAATTGGCTCTGGAGTAATCTCCAAATTCCTCTTTCCAATAACCCAAAGCATCACTTTAAAGCGATTATAATCTACATTATTAATTAGCCAATCATAAGCCTTTGCTTCATATATAGGGTCAAAGAAACAATTATCAATATCAACCCAAGTTCCATAAGGTTTAGGATACTGAACAAGGCTAACGTTATTATTCAAAACCCGATAATAATCCTGTATATTCTTAAAGGGTTCTTTTCCAATCCATACTCCAACTATTTTTTTTGGCTTTTTATCAAACCTCTCCAACCCACGCAAGATGCTAATAAAATTCATAGCCGACCCAACGGCAACAACAAGAACATCTAAATCATCTGGAATATTTTTAACCTGTCCAACATTTGCATCAATTATCTCTTTTGCACTAAAACCCATTTTAGTAAAAAAGTCATTTGGAAAATACTTCTTTGCATAACTTTCAATAACACTATTATAACCAGATGGAGAACCATAAATATCTGCTCCCTCAAGTTTAGCAACTGTTAAATTATGATTTTTTTCTTTTGTTTTAAAAACAACAATATTACATTTTAATCCAAGCAACTTGCAAGCAGTTGCAGTTATACCGCTTTGAGGTGATTTAATTGAACAAGAACAAACAACCGAACTATTATTATCACTAACAATTTTATCATAATTCTTCATAAGAAGTGTTAACGCTTGCCTAAGCTTTCCTCCATTAGCCAAACCAAAAGTAAATTTATCATCTCTTTTTAAAAGTATTTTTCCTTCTCCATATTTTCCTTTTTTAATAAGGTAATCCTCAACAGGAGTAAGCTCATTTATTTTATCCTCAATATCAGAAAAACTTAAAATTTTATTGCGTTCCATTATAGTTAACTATCCCTGTATTTTTCATTACATATTGTTAAAATTTACAGTTTATATATGTTACTATAGACTTATCAGTAGTTACAGAACACGTGTTCTGTTGCCCCGTCCGAAAACCTTTTTACACCCAAAAAATAAAAAAGAAAGAACGGATAATCACCTCTTTTTTGTAGCCACTTTGAAAAAGTAAAATCCTAAAATCCACCTGTGTAACTTTTTTTGTAACTACTGGAAAATAAACCTAAAGATATTTAAACCCCTTTCTGCTTATACCTAATAATTAGGCAGTAAAGAACCTAAAGATTGGGCATAAGGATATGCAAAATGTAGGTAAATAACACTTGCTCAAGAAAGAGAGGAAAACTAATGGATGAAAAAAATAATGAAAAAAGAGATGAAAAAGATTTTATAGAGGAGAATATAGAAGATAACAAACTAAGCGTTAAATCAACGCCAGAACAACCCCAAGAATCTATTATTCTAAGAGATAGGGCGATTATATTTAGGGACGGCAAACGCTTTGAGATTCCCGTTGAAAATATACTAACAAGCGACATAAAAAGCTTTAAATGTAGGAAATGCAATCACGTTTGGTTTCCATCGGATAGAACATTTGATAAGGTTCCTCAAAAATGCCCAAAATGTTTTGATAATTTCTGGTTCGTATCAAAAGACGAAATGAAAGCGTTAAGAAAACAAGACTCATACTCACTTGTTAAATCGGATAAACCGCCGAGAAAACAAATTGAGAAATCACCCAAATCTTTGGGCGATAAACAAAAAACTGAAAAGGAGGTTAAAAAATTAACATGGGATTAGAAGTTATTGAATCACAAGGATTGCAAAGCTTTGAAGGAGTAGTTGAAAAAGTTGAACTTCAACCTGCAACAAGTGAGAATAGAAACGACCAATACAAAATTACCATTGCAACTGCTGTTAGCAAAAAGAGTGGTAAAATGTATGAATGGGTTGGACTATCTGCTACTGCAAATGACAAGCAAGTTCCAGAAGGAAGTAGTCTTCACAGATACTTACAAGAACTATGGACAGTAGTTCCTGAAACAAAAAAGCTTGACACAGTTGGAGAACAGCTTAAAGCTATGACTGGAAAGAAATTCCGTTTTGTTAGAAAGGTTTTAGGAAAATCTTTCACAGATGGAAGTGGAGTCAAACACGAAGCTAAAGAGTCTTGGGTTCCACAAGCTCTTTTGTAAACACAAAATTTATTTGTTTTTTTTAATTTATTAAAAACTTAAAGCCGAAAAAAGAAAGAATGAAAGAAGGGGAATAAAACACCCTTCCTTCATTCTTCTTGAAATGGAACAAACAAAAGTAAAAAATAAAAATCAAAGTAACCGCCTGAAAAGGCAACAAACAATCAAAGGTAAATAAAATGCAAATCATAAAACACGCAACGAACAGCCAAATACTATCAAGTTTATTGGTTTATTGCCCTTACTGTAATTTTAACCTTAACAACGTTCCAGAAAATATTGGAAAGCTTATGACTCACGTAAGAGGAGAACATTTAAAATATCCGTTCCCTATTCCAAAATCAGACAGCGAAAAGATACACAAAGGCGAGTTATTTTATGAAACAGAAAAACAAAAAGAACCTCACTTTTTTGTTGAAGATGATATAATTGCCCAAAATGATTTAAAAAAAGCAAAGGAGGAAAAATCAAATGAAGCCTAACAATCCAAAAAAAGAAATTGAAAGCGATTTTGTAAAATCTATGGCAAAAGATGTCATCTACACTTACAAGCATTTAGAACCTTTTAGCAAAATAGACCCAACTGATATAATTTTCATAAGAGATGAAAATATAAAGCAGACTTTTAAAAAGGATATAGAAATTTATCCAAATGACTCTGTTTCCTTATCTCAAACAGGAACTTGTTATGTAGTATTAATAAGCACAGCTTTTGATAGCTTAACAAAAAACGAACAATACAGAAAGGTTTTCCATTGCTTATGCCATATTCCAAGTAATTACAAGGAAGAAGTTAAAAAGACATTTAAAGTTCCCTTTGTTCCACACGACTTTGAAATGTTTGAACTTGAAGCAACCTTCATAAATGATGTTAAAAAGCTTGAAGCAGAAAGAGATAAAAAAGATATGCAAAAAGATTTAAGGAGGTCACCAATTCCATATAAATAGTTGGAAAAGGGGTTAAATAAAAATGGGTGAAAAAAGCAGTAGAACAGAAGTAATTGCAAGACAAAATACTTTATCAGGAGATAAACCAATAGACATAGTTCAATTCAAAAATTTAAAAGAAAAGAGAGAAGTAAAGGACAAAATTAAAAAGCTTTTTGATGGGCAGATGATACGTTCTATCCTAACCCCAAGAGAAGTTGACGGAAACATAAGAAGCAATAAACTGGAAAGACAAAAGCAATCAGGAGATAGAAGTAGCACAGAAAATACTATGGAACGTGCAGACTCTTTTGGAAAGAAAACATTAAACACATTAAGCACATTTCCAAGTATGCTTACAATAAGTTTTATAAAACTTTTAAGTAAAGAAGGCGACAAAGTTTATGACCCTTTTATGGGACATAATAGCAGGGGAGAAGATGTTTTAAATTCTGGAAGAAAATATTATGCTTACGATGTTCATAAATTTCCAGTAGATTTTACTGCCCAAGCTTGCAAAAATTATCCAAGCGACCACTACGAACTAAACTTAGCAAGTTCTGAACACGCTAAATACCCAGATAACTCAATGGACTTTTCTATAACCTGCCCTCCTTACGCAGATGTTGAACAATATAACAAAATATATGGAGAATCAAAGCAAGATGACTTATCAAGCAAAGATTACGAAGATTTCTTAAAGCTTTATACTCAATGTTTAAGCGAAGTTTATAGGGTTTTAAAGCCTGGCTCATTTTTTGTAATAATAGTTGGAGATGTTCATAGGCAAGGTAAATACATAAGCCTAAGCAATGACACCGCAACCATCTGCCAAAACTTAGGCTTTATATTCCATGATGAAAACATATATAATCGTAAAAGCAACATTGGAGGAGATTTAAATTACAAGACTTTTATCCTAACATGCAAACGTTTCCCAACAATACACGAATATATTCTTATCTTCAAAAAGCCAACAAATTCTGAAGAATTAAGAAAATTAACTCCCCCTTGCGTTCCAAAGATAGAAAAAGATTTTAATAGAACAACACCTATAAAAATCACACAACCAAAACAAACCCCCTTAACAGAAATATCAAATATTAAGTTTATCCCGCCAAATCCTATTGAAGAACAATTAAAAGACCCTGAACTTGGAGAAATAGCAAAGGCAAGGCTTTTAAGAAAGTTAAAAGAAGCTCAAAGCTGTTCACAACCATTAACACAAGATATGGAAGGCATAACCCTTAGCAAAGATATCTCTGAAGAAACTATGAAACTATTTAAAATAAAAGTAAAAAACTGCAAGTATTGTAATAAGCCCATAAATAAAGATAACTTTGGAATAATAACGCAGGACACCTTTGTATGCAACGATATAACTTGCTTATTTCAAGCTTTTGAAGATTTAGATAAACAAAATGGAAGTGGAGGAAATCATAATGGACAATTCTAACTTTAATGAATGTTTAAGATTCATGCATTTCCCAAATATAACTTGCCCTAAATGTAAACACCCCATTAAATTACAGCAAGATTATAATAAAAAAGAAAAGTATATTCAATGCCCACACCCATTTTGCACAGATATTTTTCCTAATCCTTACTTTTCAGAAGAAAGTATTTCCAAAGAAAGAAAGGAAAACCAAAACAAAAAGGAGGTTAAAAAATATGGTTGTTAAACATAGTATAGTCAGCGAACAGTTGTTT
>Ga0172381_10000918_pt1 | contig 36759 bp, 43 predicted proteins | sample Leawel6488metaG_FD_119754 | JGI IMG/M metagenome (GOLD analysis project Ga0172381, IMG submission 119754) | Leachate microbial communities from a municipal landfill in Southern Ontario, Canada - Leachate well 64-88 metaG | ecosystem: Engineered > Solid waste > Landfill > Unclassified | place... | reverse complement strand
ATGGAATGTTAATTCTCCACTTGTTACTTCTACCCAGTTGGCAACATTAGCACTCTTATCAACAAGCATCCAAATTTCTTCTGTACCCTTAACAAGCCAGATAGTTCCAATTTGATATCCTATATAATCATTAGGAGTTGGCTCTCTATTTTCTTGAAGAAGTTGTGGAGGTGTCGAAGGTTCTACTCCAAGATATGCCAGCGGATTTAACCCAGACAATCTTCTATTTCTATTGTTGTCGGCCATTAGAAATCCCTTAACTTTAACTGATCTTCAAGAAGCTCTATTCGTTTATTTAATTTTTGTATCTCATTAACAAGCATAGGAGCTAAAAACTGATAGGCCAAGTTCCAAGGCTTATTTTCTTCATCATAAAGAACCATCTCAGGAAAAACTTCTTCTACCTCTTCAGCTATCATGCCAAACTGCGTTCTCTTAGGAGATGAATCGGCTTTAAATTTGAATGTCCTTGGTCGTAATTTATAAACAACAGATGAAGAACTTCCCATATCTGATATATCTTCTTTAGAATCACGATTAGAAGTAGATGTTCCTAGAACATTAGATGAATTACAATAAACAGCGGCACCGCTCGTACTTGTTTTACCAGTAATTCCACAGATAACGGCAACATTAATTTCTGATTCTCCAGTTCCTGTAGCTTTTCCTATTCTAAGCGTGCTATCTTCTGTTCCGCCAGCTATAGCTCGTCCAATGTAAATATTCCATTTTGAAGCAGCACCAAGACTCGCTCCACAATTTTGTCCTACTAAAGTGTTTCCTTCTCCTGTTGTAATAGTACGACCACAATAGTGGCCCAAAAGAGTATTACTTAATCCATCAGTTATAGCGTCGCCACAATATGCTCCTATTGCAGTGTTATTATATCCATTAGCCGTACCTGTAAGTGATAATAGAGTAATGTAGCCAACTCCAGTATTTGAGTTAGCATGTGCACCATCGAGAGTAAAATTACCAGAGCTATCACCAACAAATAAATTAGTTACGCTACCATATGTATGAAATACTGGATTTGAATTTATCTGTATTTGACCAACAGTAGAGCTTGTTGTAGGTAACAATAGATTGCCAGCTGTTGCAACAAGATTAGTTGCTGCTGTAACAGTTGTTTCAGATCCTATTACGTATGCACTATTACTTATAGCATTTTGTTTTGCCATTATTTCTCCTATAAGAAAGGAGCCTTATAGGCCCCTTATACAACTGTTATGTTTCCAACAACTGACTTAACAACAAAATATAAATCAGCAGTTATACATACTAATTCAATACAATCATATGTTCCTGAAGAAGATAACGATCCTCCGACTCCAGTCGTTGTATTGCTACTAGCAAAATAAATAATCTGATTAGCATTTTGAGTTATTTGCCATCCTGTTGCTCCTTTGCCAGTAATAGCAAATACTTCTCCAACAGCTGCAGTTGCTGGAAGAATACATTCACAACGCGTTCCGGCTTTATTTGTTATATAACCATTACTTGCAGCTAAAGCAGTATCAGCTGTTACTTCAGACCATGTCATTCCAACAAGTCCAGGTATAACCTGAAATGTTGGAGCTGACCCAGCACCATTAGCAGTTAATACATAACCAGCTGTAGCAGCTCCAGTGACAATATCTACAACATTTGTTGCGCTTGCTACAAGAACATCACCTTTAGCAACTGTTGCGGGATATGTAGCAGTAGAAAATGCAGGCTTAGTTCCACCCATAAGAACCGTTCCAGCAGCGCCAGCAAGTCCACCTAACTTAGAATCAGAATCAGATAATACGACTCCAGCCGTAGCGCCTACAGAAGTGTTATATATGCCGGCTATGTAGCAAGCATCTTGTTGGCCATCGCCACTTCCTTGAGTACCGATACGAATCTTGTTTGATTCGCCAATAACACCTATATTTTGAATAACTATATTGCTTGATTCTGATGATGTATAAGACTTACCAGCATAATTGTCTATTCCACTAGTAACTCTTGCGCAACCAATACCAACATTATGTGAACCAGTTATAATGTGAGCAAGTGAACCTGCACCAATTGCAGTATTCGATTTACCTGTAGTTAAACTCCAAAGGCATGAATCTCCCATTGATGTATTAAAGTATCCAGTACTCACTAATCTTTGGTTTTCTGATCCAATTCCAAGATTATAAAAACCATTCCGTCCTCCACCTGTATGCGAAAGACTATATCCTGAATGGTAACCTATAAAAACGATACCTTCTAACTCAGAAGCTGTAAATGCTGTAGCTCCTGTTCCATATCCTATAAATACATTCCTTGCCTCTCCAGTGACATTTGCTCCAGAATGAGCCCATGTATAATTATTAAATTTTATCTGTCCTACAGTAGCCGTAGTTGCTGGCAATAATAAGTTTCCAGCTGTTGAAACGAGATTTGTTCCAGCTGTGACAGTCGTAGTGGAAGATATTGCATTACCAGTAATCGTGCCCGATACTGTTGGAGACGCTGTAAATGATGGCGCTGTACCGCCAACGAATATGGTATTAGCAGCACCAGCCAATCCACCTAACTTATGTGCCGAATCAGATAATACGACTCCAGCCGTAGCGCCAACTGCAGTGTTATATATACCGGCTATGTAGCAAGCATTTTGTTGGCCAACTCCTGTACCTTGAGTACCGATACGAATTTTATTAGATTCACCAGCAACACCAACATTACTGATATCAATATTATTGCTATCAGCTAGAGTATGAGCAGACCCAGCTCCAACGTTATCTGTACCTAAATCCATATTACCGATTGCAATGTTATTTACTCCAGTTGTAAGATTATAAAGAGTTGCAAAGCCAAGGCCAATATTATAACTTCCTGATGTTAAATTATATGCGGCAGAAAGACCTACTATTTGGTTTCTAAACGCAGATGTTGCTTTATACATACATGAAGAACCAATTGCTATATTTCTATTCGCAGACTCTGCTCCATAAAGACTAGCTGTGCCTACTGCCACATTATAACTACCAGATACGCCAGATCCACCAAATCCTCTAATTGAATCTGATCCAATGGCTAAATTTCCTGATCCAGATGTCAATAAAAGCAAACTATTATTCCCAAGACCAACATTTCTGTCGGAAATAGCTGTAAAGTTTCCAGAATTAGGACCAATGAATAGATTATTTGTTCCGTACGCATGAAATAGTGTCACAGAATTTATCTGTATTTGACCAACAGTAGAGCTTGTTGTAGGTAACAATAGATTTCCTGCCGTAGAAACTAAGTTAGTACCAGCTGTAACCGTAGTACTTGCAGATAATGTTCCAGAACTAGCGGCTATGTTTCCGACTGTAGCAGTAATACCGCCATTGCTTACAGTTAATCCAACGCCACTATCTGGAGACGCTATCGTAACAGCACCTGTAGATGCAATTGTCATACGTAATGTTGGATCTGCAGCCGAGCTATCTGGATGCGTATAGAATTGTAAGTTTCCAGCAACTCGCGTAGAAGCTATTGTCCCAGATGATGTAGAGGTTATTCGTGCGCTATCGGTAACTTGTGTTCCGTCATAACCACCAAATTTAATCGTACCGGTAAGATCGCCAGAAGTTAATGCTGCTGCACCTCTATACTTTTTAAATAGAACCTGAGGGGATGTTGTTGCCGCAGCAGTATTAATAAATATATCATCAAGTGTATCAAGAGCTGCCTGTACGTTAGAATCAGAAGCAGAAAGAAGATTATTAAAATTAGTTGTATCCGCAACTATCAATGACGCTTGATTCGTTCCGCCACTTGAGAGCGTAGACCTCAAAGTAGACTTAGAAATAGTAATGACACTAATAACTCCAGTAGACTGTCTAAAGGTAATAAATCCTAGCTGGGCAAGTTCTAGACTAGCTAGCTCATTAGTTGCCTTTGACGTTACTCCATTAGCAATGGCTGTTGCAGCAGCTGCGGAGCTCCCATAGTCTGCTGTATTCAAAACAGCCCAATATGTTGGATCAGTTGAATTTAACGAATCCTTGCCAACATAGAGCGTATAAACAGCAAATCGGCCGGTAGAAAGCGCTGTTGGAGTTCCGGCGTTATTCCATCTTCCAGCAAAGTCCGTAGATGCTGCGCCATCACGGGCCCATTTACCACCTGCTGTTGTATACATCTTATTCCACGTAACATCAGCAGCTGCACTTATCGTTGTATCTAGACCATGATCAGTAAGTACGTCGTTTCCAGATATAGATATTCTTACACCAGTTGTTCCAGCTATTATGTTAGCGCCATTATTAGCGTTCTCAATAACTGCACCAATAACATCATGAAGATAATTTGACGCACCTACTGGAAAGTTATAGTTATGATTTTCTTTAACTGTATACTGAAGCTTAGTACCAGTGGTTTCGTCATATAGACACTCAAATAGTACTATATAATCAACAAAGAGAGCGTCAGTACGAGAATTAGTCTTTCCAATTGTTCCCGTTGAATCAATATAAATCCACCAAGTAGATCCTGAAGTCATACCAGAAACAGTCTGTGTACCAGCCCATGTTACTTTTTTACCTTTTATGTATCCTGTACCAGCAGCAGCAGCTAAAAGAGTAAATGAACCAAGAGTAGTATCATCAAAATATGGAGCAGCTCCAGAAAACGCATAAAAACCAGTCATTTCCATACGGGTTATTGTATCAGCGTAGATCTCACCTGTCTTAACAACACCGGTAAGAACTTCTGTAACTGTTCCGGCAAGACCCTTACTATCAACAAAAGTAACTTCTGAAAACTGAACAGATCCAGTTCCACCAATTGCAGTAGCATGCGATGTATTAAGAACAATGTTGTTTAAGTAAAGAAGTCCAGAAGATCCTAGTGTTATAGCAGTAGCAGAACCTGTAGCTATCCTAGAATTAGAGATAATAAGAACAGCGCTTCCAGCAGTTGTAATAACCCCACTAAAAGAGCTTCCTCCTTCGAATACTGAACTAACTGATCCTGATAAAGTTATAGGACAACCTATCTTGGAGCTAAATATCTCGGTTACACCGTTAATTGCCATTGCAACAGTGCTTGTTCCTATCATTGAATAAGAGATAACAACAGGAGATGCTCCTGTATTATTTATAATTCCGTTCTTTGTTGATATATCGGTACAATATTTTATGTATATTCCACCGGTCCAGTTAGGCAAATTGCATGCAAATCCATTATCAGTATTAAAACGACATCTATTAAAAGTAAGTGATGTTGTTCCAGCAGCATTAGAATCTAAAACATGAGTCGTAGAAGCAAATGTAATACGAGTAAAATTAACAGATCCAGTATTTGGTGGTGTATGTTTTCCTATAATAGTAGTAACTGAATTTTCAGCACCCTCTAGATGAACTGTTGTATAAAGAGTTAAATTTTCAGTATATGAACCAGGTCTAACAAAAACAACTGAGTTTCCACCAGAAGCATTAGCTTCATTAATAGCAGATTGTATTGTTGGATATGCATCTATACCTGTTCCAACAATATATCTACTATTTTGATAATTATTAGTACTTGTTTGATGTGACATTTTTCTTCCTTATACCAGTGATAGTACGCCAACTGCTGAAGTAACAGACCATGTTAAATCTGCAACACGACAAACTAAATAAACAACATCATAGCGCTGAGAAGAAGACAAAGATCCTCCTACCCCAACAGTCGTAGCAACACTTCCAAATTGTATACTTTGATTAGCTCTCTGAGCTATTGACCAACCAGCTGCAGATTCACCAACTATTGCTATAATTGTTCCAATAGTAGCTGAGGAAGGAAGTGTAAATGTTGTTAATCCAACATTAGTATTTACATATCCATGATCAGCAACCGCCGCAACAGTATCACTAGCCTCTCTAGACCATGCCATTGATGTTGCCGTAGATGCTATACTAATAGTATTATGCCCTTCAGTTATAGATATACCTGATCCAGCAGTAAGTGTTGCCCATGCAGGATCAGCAACTGAAGAGGATATAAGAACTTGACCATCAGAATTGCTATCAATAAGGGCTGAAAGAACTCCTGATGTGCTACTTTTTACTATTCCTGCTCTTGCAGCTGCAAGTGGGGTTAATGTCGTGTTCCCAGCTGTTATGGTTATTCCACCGGTAGTTACAGTAATTCCAGTAGCAGAAACAACGCGGCCCGATCCGTTAGGAGTAAATGTTATATTTCCATCAGTATTTGAATCTATTTCCATGTGGCATGTGCCAGTTGGAGTAGCTCCATCTGTTTGCAAAGCCTTAAGCTTCCATGTATCTAATCCACCAGCTGAATCAATACCAAAGGCTGCTGATGACGTAGTTGGTGATTCTTGATAAACATATGTCACACCATTTGTTATAAAACCTTGTCTACCCGACATGATCAACTCCTTAAGTATTATCTATCGTATACATGTAACTATATGTTGTTACCCAGTTCCAATTCTGAGCCGCTACACCTATAACATTAAGTTTTAGTGATTGGGTTCCAACATCAATTACAGCATCAATATCAGAAGTTCCTACAAGATCGGTATAGTTAACGTTAATAATTGGGGCACCAACAAGAATAATATTTCCAGCAGCAGCACGATATGCTGTTACCATTATCTCTCCACCAACACAATCTCCATAAGTGCTTTCAAATCCATTTATGATAGCCTTTACAGAAACCATGAGACTATTAACGAGTGGGATAGTTACAATTGCCGTTGGAGTAGCATCAGCTGTTTGAACGGTAGCTTGATTTGTATGCCATCGAGTAACCAAAAATCCAGCAGTTACATCTCTAAAAGATATACCACCGCCAGCTGTATCTATAGTAAGAGCTCCACTTCCCTTAGTCGTTATTCCAAATGGTATGTTAACATCTGTTCCAGCAGTAGTAAGAGAAACATCAGTTATATTAGTATAATGAGCCGTATCAGACGTTCTAACTGTTAATCCAGAAACAGTAGCTCCTGCTGCTATATTACCAAGCGTTGCATTAATATCTCCAGCACTTACAGTCAATCCACCAGCAGTAACGGTTAATGCTGTTCCAGCATCAGGATTAGCTACCGTTATATTTCCTGCACTATTAATAGTCATTCTTAAAATAGGCTCTGATGGAAGCGCTATAGCAGCATCGGGGTGAGTATAAAATTGTAAATCACCAGCAACTCTTGTTGCAGCAACTGTTCCTGAGTTTGTTGATGTTATTTTAGCGCTAGAAATGTCTTGTGTTCCGTCATAACCAGTAAATCTAAATGAACCAAGCGTATCGCCAGATGATATAGCTCCAGCTATTCTAGTCTTTTTAAAAGCAATGGTGCTCGAAGTTGTATTGTTTGCTGTATTACATGCATAAATGTTGCCGGTTAGTGAAACAAGATTTCCAGCAGTTGTTGATATATCGTTCAATGCGGTTACAGATCCTCCAAACTGTGGGCTTGATGTCCAAGAAGGATCAGCACCAGTAGAACCCATAATGGTTTGACCATTAGCACCAACAGCAAGAGAAGTAAGACTTCCACCAACATTACCAATCTGAACTGCGTGGTTAGTTGTACCTTCTAAACTTATTACTACTGAATTACCAGCACCAATAGTTCCAATATTGTTACCACCAACGATATTTATGACACCAAGTAACGGTGTTGCTATACCAGCATCAGTTTGGAAGCTACTAGCAGCTCCACCACCACCACCGGTAGAAAAATTTGTTAACTGAGACATATTTTCTCCTTTCTAGACCTCAACGCCATAGAAAGTTGTTAAATATGCAGCACCAAGCGTTGGAAATGTTCCTGGAACTAATGCTTTAACATAAAAACGAGCACCTTCTGCAATAAAAAAACCTTGTGATATGGTTTTATTGCTCGTTATATCTAGAACCAAGGAGGATTGAGAATGTAAGGGCAAGTGATCATCTACACCATTAAATGAAAACATTAACCCTTCATCAGTAAGGTTTTGTAAAACTATAATTCGTATTGGCCTTGTCATAGCTGTACCTAAGCCCATGTAGACATTGCCAATTACTCCAAAAGCAACAGATCGTACTGTTTCAGGCATGAGCCGTATAGCTAATGACATACCTTTCTCCTCATATTTTTAAATTTGGTAGTATCCAGCCAAGTAAATAAAGCCAGCACCACCACCTTGACCTTCAGCAGCAATATAAACCTTTGTTCCTTTAGCCATAAGAGCAAAATGGCCAGAAGACTGTGAGTTGCTCTGAAAATTAAGATCAGCTTTTTCTAATGTACGAACAGCATCGTGAACAATAACAGAGTCATAACTTACTAAAATGTTAATATTAGAATTATTAACTATTCTTAACATAAAACATGCCTCTGGAAGACCAGTGGCAGCAGTTATTATTACCCATCCACCACCCAACACTGCGGAATTTAATCCGCAGAGTGGCATGGCTTTTACTTTACTATTAACAGGCATAGCCATATTAAAAACCCCTTATTGGAGTTCAGCAACAACCTCTTGTGCTGAAGATTCAATTTCTTTTGATTTAGCTTCGTCCAAGGCCTTCTTAGCATTATCTAAAGCCTGCTTAGAAAGACCTTCAGCTGTAGAAAGTAGCTCAAAAACAACATCAAACACTTCTCCAAAAGGAGCACCAACTGGAACAATAAATTGATATGCGCGATCTTTGTTGTCGCCCTTAACAATTTCGAAAATAACAGAAGATTTCTGTACCATTGCAAAATCCTTTAAATAAAGATTAAAAATATTACCACTAACCTAAGAATATACGCATGATCAGATCATGTCATGAACATTTGATAGAATCCTTCTTAATTTTACAAAAGAAGGATTCTATAAGCAGTGGTAACAAATCTTATTTTATGCTGAAGCCGTAAAGTTAGCCCACGTGCCAGCTACCGTACAAATATAAAGACGAGTTGCATCGGTTGCAGCTGTTGTATTGATATAAAGATCGCCTACATTAACAGCTAACGGAGCACCAGGAGCACCAGCACCAGTAATAATTCTAACTGGTCCAGGAAGCGTAATGCCATGTGTTGCTGTTGATATAACAACATCACCATGCGTAGCTGTAAGGTCACCGGTGGTTGCAGTTACACCCGTTCCACCTGTAACAAGAGCACCTGCAGTAACATTACCTAATATAGCAACTACATCTGCAGCATCTGATGTTACATTTCCTAAAGCATTAATAGAACCAGCAGACGCTGTAATATTACCTGCATCAGCAACAATATTGCCTACAAGAGCAACAATATCGCCTGCATCAGCGATAATATCGCCTGCAGTTGCGTTTATATTACCTGCAGTAGCAACAATATTTCCAGCCGTTGCAGTCAGACCACCAGTTGTAGCGGTAAAACCAGTACCAGCAGTAATGGTTGTTGTAGCCGTAATTGCTCCAGTAACAGCAGTTAATCCAGTAATAGCAGCACCGCCCGCAGCGACAGAAAGTCCGCCAGCTGTAATCGTAGCACCGCCAGCTGTAACGGTAAGCCCAGCAGAAACACCAAGAGTACCAGTAATTGTTGAATTACCTGTAACGGTTGCTCCACCTGCAACTACAGTAATACCACCAGTAGTAGCAATAAATCCTGTTCCGGCGGTAATTTGGCCAGCTGCAGTATATGCAGCTGCTGCAGCGGCTGCTTGATACCATGTATAAGAATTAGCAGAAATAACAGATAAAAAGAAAACAATTCCGGTTGTCCTGTTTACCCACGCCTGACCAAGTTGTGCTCGATCATTTGTCCCAGGATTACGTCGGCTAACAATTGGAGGAGCACTAACTCCTAACAATGCCTGACTTAAACCATATGCTACATCTTGAGGGGTTGTTACTGACATTACATTTCCTCCTTAAAAGGTTTATAAACTTTATCATTACATAAAGCATGAACCTCATTTTTTGATGCTACAACTAAAATCAACAAAACTGTACATAAGTACATATTTATGTATAATAATTTAAACCTATTTAACTGTATTTGGGGGGGCAATGGACAAAGAAAAAAAGATAAAGAGATTAGTCGTAGATATAGAAGAAAGCCTGCATAATCAAATAAAAATGCAGGCTTTATGGAGAAGTTCAACAATAAAAAAATATATTATAGAGTCGATCCTAGAACGAATGAAAAAAGATTCTCTCTATCAATAATTTAAACATTCATACTCAACTCTGTTCCAGAAGCAAATTTCTTTGATAAATCATCTAACTTTGGAGCAGCTGCTTTATCAACAAGTGTCTCAATGTTAGCCGGAACAAATCCATTATTAGCTTCTATAATAGCGTCTTTAACTTGCTTCTTGTGCTTCCAACCAGATGAAATTAAACGCATATCTCGTATAACAGCTTTTTTACCTTCATCGGTAAGCGAAAGTGTTGGTATAGAATCTAAAAATATAGCAACTTCTTGTTGAGTTACACGGGCTCCAAATAGATCTTTCATGCCCTGTAAAAAGTATCTGCTTAATTTTGTAAATTCTTGATCTTCCTTCGTTCCTACAAATTTAGGAGTAAGAACACCACCAGCAGCAGCACCTAATCCACCACCGATACCAGCACCAGTAGTAGCGCCGCCTATAGTCCCAAGACCAGGAACAATAGAACCTAATAATGCACCACCAACAGCACCAAGAGCTGTTCCTATTCCACCACCAACAAGATGGCCAGAACTTTCTAATTTTGATCTAAGGTTATAAATGGTAGCACCTGTAAGCTTACCAGTATCAATAAGCTTCTCCATTCTATTTAGAGTATCTTCGGCGATCTTAGATCCACGACCGCCCTTTTTATCTAGTTCTTCAACATAGGGTTTTGTTTGTTTATCTATATAATGCTGTTCTTTTCTTGCTTCAGCTAAATTCTTTGCCTGTTCCTTTCTAAACTCATTTCTCTCCTTAATATATTCTTTCATTGGTAGACCAGGAGTTGGAGAAGGAGGTTTTTGAGATTTAGCTACTTCTATAGGAGAAGGGCTAATACTTTGAATAACTTCAGCTGGAAGAATTTCTTCTGCCAATGTCTTTTTAGGTGCTTTTGAAACTGAAGGTTCTTTTATCGAAGGCTTTGGTATCTGTTGCTGTAAAACAGGAGGAGTTTTATCTTCTCCTAACTTTTGTGCAGCAAGAGATTTAGATAATTCTATTGATTGCAAAATCTGTTGATCTTGTGGAGAAAGATTTTTCATCTTAGGAAGAACTTGTTTTTGTAGTTGAATATCTTGTTTCGTCCTTGGTTGTTGTTTTTGTTTTATAACTTGAGCCTGTTGTAACTGTTTTTGTTGATCAATTTGCTGAGGAGGAAGAACTTGTTGATTTTGTTCAACTGGGATCTGTTGGTTTTGCATAATTTGACTTGGTTCGTTAGTTGTTCCAGGCATAGGTTGCATATATTGAGCCCAGCTTTGAAGTACTCTTGGTTGTTGTTCTGGAGGAGTTTGGCTTAATAATGTTGCTAGTTGTGGATGTATTCCAGCTTGCTGAAGTTTATGTTCTTGTTGACGCTGTAAAATACCCTGCAACTTGTTCTGTGCTAATTGTTGGATTCCTGCTCCAAGTGTTTGGCTCAGTCCTTGTCCCATACCTTGACCGATAGTAGATCCATATCCACCAGCAAGTGTTGCCCATGGATCATTTATTATCTGTGCCATTGTTTCTCCTTAAACCATACCGAGCATAGGCAATAATTTAGCTAATCCAGCATAACCCATACCTTGACCAGCGCCTTGGCTAATGCCACCCATCAAACTTCCCAAAAGACCGCCTTGACCACCCATATATACGTTCTCAAATTGAGGTTGAAGTGCCATTTGAAGCATCTGCATGAGTTTATTTTGTTGTTGTAGATCATATTGAGAACGCATTGATGCTAAATTAGATTCAAGTCCAGTTGCTGCTTGGCCTAATGATCCTGAAAAAGCACTAGATCTCTGACCTCCTCCACTTCCCATGCTTGAAAATCGCTCAGCTATTGAAGGAACTGTTTGTTGTCTAAATCCTTGACGAGCTTGAGCCTCAATAGGACCGAAATCGAATTGATTACCCATTAAACCCTTCATTGATCCAGATAACATTTCACCTAATGCTGACTGTTGCTGCGGATTAAAACGTTGGGCCTGCGTCATTTTTCCAGGGCTACCAAAAAGGAATGATCCAAATCCATTCATGACTTCTCCTCTCTATGATTTTATATATTCTAAAACAATATAAGTTTTATCGTATGCGCTATAATCTATCGCCGTTATGATAACAACGTTTAATGCATCAACATATAACTCTATGCAAGACGCAATCCCAGCAGTTGAAACATATGGTAGTGGAATAGAATAAAATGGTAATACTGGATTTGTATTTGCTTGGCAAGTAGAACATCCATAGATACGTGTAAACGTAAATCCTCTTTTAATATCTATTCCATGTGCATATGATCTAGTTGCAGCATTAGGAAGAGCTCCAAAATTAATAACTTTATTAAAAACTTGGCGATTCTCAGGTCGAGATGCTGTTGATGAAGATAGTAAAGGATCAGGGAAGAACGACTGACCCTTTACTGTTTCGGACGTGTCATAATAAGCTGACTCTTTGTTGTTTATCGTAACAGCCATTGTATTAAGATTCTGATACATACGTACCAAAAGTTCTTTAAACTCAGGTTTAGTTACGTCGACGTCTTTAATCTCAGAGACGTCCCATACTTGAGTTGTTGGTATAAATGTTCCAGAACTATTTCTTGCCATTTCGTTCCTTATTCTAACCTATCTGAAGGTTTAGTATAAAGTATCATTCCTTCAAGTTGAAAATCTGATTTCATAACATTAGGATCTTTTATTTGATCTTCGCTTAAATGAATAAACAATTGTATACATTCACCAACTCCTTGGAGATATATAGGGTGCCATAAACGATCCTGAGAGCTCTCAAGAGGATAAATAGTTGGATTATATGGAGATGTTTCTAAAACATTATTTCCTATTATAGCGCCTGAAGCTTGAGAATCGTTGACCATAGAAATATTCGATGATGATGGTGAATAATCAATAGTTACTTCTCCGTAATCAGTTCTTGCAACACAAAAATCAATTTTATTAATTTGAACATTAAGTGCTTTATCTATGTATGGATTCCATTGCTTAGACTTTATAAGAATCTCAGATACACGGGTAGCTGTTGAGCCACCAAGATAATCTAATGTTAATGGAACATCGCCTATCGATACGTGATTAGCATCAACTACAGATATAGGATATATATTACCGCTTAATTCAAAATCAACTCCGCCATCTGAAAATCCATTCTCTATATAAATATAAGATCCGTCATTAAGGGTATGGTTTTCAATGGTTAATGTTGTTAGATCTGCAGCATAAATGGCATCAGTGATCTGCATAACAGGAGCGTTTCTATTAATATCTGCTCCTATAATAAATATGAATCCTTGTTGGTTACCGGCAATTACCTGCCTATAATCTGCCTGAGTTATACCGCTAAGCCATGTATAATCAGTAGTCTCCCAATCAAAATTAGCTTCAGACCATATCAAGTCATCCTGTTGCTCAAAATAGCCAAAAGTCGTAATACAGTCATCATTTAAAGCCCAAGAATCATTTTTATAGTTATAGACTAAGACTTTATTGGGGAAAATAGCAGTAGAAGAAGCAGGTCCATATTCAGGAAATGTCCAATAAACCATTTCAGGATAATAATCTCTTATTCCGCAGATTCGTTCTATGCCATTATTATCGCTTCTTACATCAAATATCTGATCAGGTATTTTCGTATCTATACGTTCAACGTTAGCACCACTACATGCATGTATTCCAACATTGCCAATAGTAAGAATGATCTTATCAAATGGAACAACTGAAAAAGTGGCATCTGCACCAAGTTCAGTATTAATTTTCTGCCAAATAAATGGTTGCACTTGATTGCCAGTATAAGCAAGCTCCCAGGTACTACGTTCAAAATAAACGATAAGGCGATCTTTAATAAATTCAGCACTTATTATTTCTTCGTCTGTTGTTGCGTCTATCCATCCTGCGCCATCCCAACCTGGTTGATTATGTTCAAGCCAGGCTGATCCACCAGTTTCAAAGAAGTAGATTTGAGAGTTTATTGGAGCAGCAACAAAATTGTATGCTCCTGTTGTTATATTAAATGTATGTGTTGTAGATGCTCCAGTCGTTGTCATTACCTGAGCTCCGCCAACACCGCTAACTACTGTACATACCTCATCGCCTATAGAAAACATCTGGCCTACATATCCAAGACCAGCAGGAACTATACCAGCAGCATCTCCAGCAGCATCTGTTATACCAACACCAGCACCACCAGCCAAAGCTAGAGGAGATGGAGGAAATGGCACACCGTTGTGTGAATATCTACAGCGAGCAGGAAAGTGAGCATTTGCGCTAACATCGTTGTTTGCTTCTATGGTATTCAAAAGTAATAATCTATCCTTAAATGGCAAAATTATTCTGCACGATTGAACATAATTTCCTGTACCAGATGCTATAAACTTAGGATTAAATGCAGTCCATGTAGTTCCATCGAATGAGTATATTGGATCGTCAGTAGCACCAGGAGCACCATCTTTAACAGCATTATAATTTGTTACAAACAAATAAACATCAGAAGTATTTGCTCCTTCCCAATTAGTAGACCAAAAAAACTGAGAATTACTTCCATGCCATACTGCTGATCCTACTCTTAACCAACTTCCACCAGTATATTTGTAAGAGAACTGTGTATCAAAAGCATAGGCGTCATGTTGTGTAATTGCTCCCTCTTCATAAAGCGTTAAACCCATTATTGGTTCTGAAGGATAAAAATAGACGGCTGTTGCTGGAGTTGCGCCGGCAAATATATATGCTCCTGTAGCCGTATTAAAAGTATGAACAGCTGAAGCTCCTGTTGTTAAAAGAACAGAAGGAACGCCTAAAGCATTAACAGTAAATATCTCATCACCAATAGAAAACGTCTGGCCAACCTTAAATATAGATCCAGGAACGTTTCCAGCAGCTGCTCCAGCACCATCAGTATTCTTTAAGAAAATACGTGCTCTTGAATGAAGAGGAGCTGTTGTAGATGATGTTGAACCTGTTCCAGTAAGTGATGATCCGAATCGTTTTCGAACGCGCCCACGAAATACATAGGCATTTTCAAGTTGCTCAAAAGCATCATCCTGAATCATCCAAGCCCTCATATTTGTTTGAAGACCTGTATTTATAGGAGCTATTAAAAAACGATCATATGCCATGTTAGTATCCTATGGCTAAAATATTAAAACTGCACGCAGTTCCTTGATGACTGTTATTTCTTCTTACCGTTACGTTTTGAAGACCAACTGGAGTTGTTGTAATAATATTGTCTCTAACATCTCCAGCAGCAAGAGTATTAGGTGTTCCCTGTACACTTAAGAATGCAGTTGTAAACGGAATTAAAAGAGCAATAGAAATCGTGTTCACATTAACACCCATAGTACCGAATGACCATTGTAAGATGATTCCTGATGGAAGGTATGTCCAGCCAGGATTTGCTTTAAGCGCTGAATTTATAGGAATCTGTGTAACAGAGTCATCAATCCATACTTGAGGATTACCAGATGGATCATCTGCTGCATACATCTGAAAATAACCAGCACCTATTGGAGCTGGAGCTGCAGCAACAGGCATAGTTACTGATTTATGCATTCCCTGATCAGCAGCATTAAAAGCTACATGATCAATAGCAGTAAAAGTATTAATTGCTTGAAAGTTATTAAGTATATCATTTTGTGATGTTGATAACTTATCTGTCCCTAAAGGAATATTTGCTTTAAAAGCCATTATCTCTCCTATTTATACGTTATTACCGCCCCATCCAGATATTCCAGAGCTTATATCGATCTGTTCTGTGTAAATCGTCGATGTTCGTTCGTTGGTATTATTCATTAACGTTTTTCTCAAAACAAGACGTTCTTGCGTTTTAAACTCAGGCATTATCATTTGAACAGATTCTTGATCTAATCTATCTTCAAATACTTTTTTAGCAGCGCCATAAGCAATGTATTGCCACCATTCGCTTATGTCTGGCATATCATTTCCATTAAGTAATTCAGTAGGCCGTCTATATACTTCCAATAAAACAGGATATGGCTGATCAGGAATAGGACGAACCACAAATTGATCTTCGTAGTACAAAATAGCCTGCGGTCTAGCGGCAACAAAAGGATACGTTTGCACATTAATAATTGACCCTGCTTTAGGGGCTAAAGTAAAATTAACACCCCAAACACCACTTAAATAATCTACATTTCCTATAGTTACTCCAGTATTAGGAGTAGCCAATGTTCCAAAAGTATTATTAGGAAGAGAAGTATCTGTAACAGTTATAGCATTACTTAATAGATCGATTCCGCTAAAAAGAACATTGTCTCGCTTTATTGGAATCTTCGATAATGTTCCAGAAAAAGAAGTTGTTACACCATCTCCAACACCTACCTGTTCAATGTTGCTTGTTAATGGATAGATTCCATAAAACTGTTCGCGCGATTGGGACAACATTGTTGGATATCCAGCTATAGTTATCTGTTTATGCACGCTCGTATAATTGTTTTTAAAATTATACATTGGATCCGTTGGATCCGTTGTATTGGTACTATAAACATCTATATATGGCTTAGTATAGAATGTGAAAGTTGATCGCAGAGAAAATAATCTTAAGTGTTCTGGGAAATCATAAAGAACAAAAGTATTAATATAATCTTCTAGAACAGCATCACTAATCTGATTTGCTGATGGACTTCTCGTAAGTCTACGTATCTTTGTCTTTATGACATCAAGCGTAGAAAGTGTTATATCTGGCATATCAAACTCCTAAAAAAGAAATCTATGGCAAAACATTTCGTGTTGCTTCAGTTAACATACTATTATCTTCACCGATAGGAATAACTTGAGCACATGTATCAGCCCAAACTGGAACCGGTACTACAGGTATAGCAAACGCTCCAAAGCGTGTTGTGTCAACATCAACTGTAAAAGTATCAACATCTGTTACTGTTATAGTTAATGGTAAATCTTTTATCTCCTGCATTCCACATATTGTTGGAATATGAAGCCTTACAATTAACCCAGTTGTATATCCATGATTAAATGTTGTAGTGACTAAAGCTGGATAATCGTTTGTTATAGATGAAATAAGTCGCATTGCTGGAAGAAAGGTCGGATTGGGATTAGCATAACATGTGCTCATTATATTAATTCCTATCTCTATTTTGGATTCTCAAGATGTTCTACCGTTATAATTTGCTTGTCACCAATTGAAAAGTCTTCAATATCAACAAATTCAAGAGATTGAAAACCAAATCGACGAACCTTTTGTCCAATTTTCATCAATGGTTTTCCATCAGAGTCAGTTGCATGCATATGAACTGGATACCATCCGTTTTTGTTTAAATGCTTAGCAACACCAAGTGGTAATGTATAAACCTGGCCATCAACAAGATCAAATCGTTCTACTGGATCTTCTTTATAAGCTTTAAATATAAAGCTCATAGATCCACCTGGAACCTCATAGAATCTAAAAATACCTTTAACCATTTCTCGGTCTTTATCTCGTTGGTATTTGAGATTAGGTTTTACAACATCGCTTATTTTTTTCTGTTCAGCCATTTTGTTCTCCTTAACATTTTGAGACTTATAGGGAGGAGAACGTCTCCTCCCCAACTTATACCGTTAGTATTAACGATTAAGGTAAGAATGTATTAAAGGATTTACCAGCAACCCATTTAATAACATCATTATTTACACCAGCAGGTGATCCTGAAACTGCGCCTGCGCTAGCAAGAACGATTCCAAGGTAACCTTGATTTACTGTAGCACCTGTCAATACCGCATTCCCATCGCCTACAGGAATGACTTCAGCAGGCGTAAATGGAACTGCTGCAGGAAGAGGGAAATTAAATGCTGTAAACAAAGTTGAATCGATATTTATCGAGAATGTAGCAGCAGTTAAATTCGTTACTGTTCCAAGCAAACCATTCATTTGCGTCATACCGCAAGCAGCTGGAACCATGATACGAACAACTTGTCCAGTTGTATATCCATGGTCAACAAGTGTTGTAACAACAGCTGGATTTGCAGCCGTAATGTTAGCAATAACACGTTTGCTAGGATAAAACATGTTATACGTTGCTACATCAGGAGCAATATATCGCCAGAAACCTGCGCCAGCAACACCACCTGGGGCTGTTGCAAGAGTATTAGCAAGTCTAAACGATGTATTAGCAACAATAGTATCAACCGTAAAATCAAGACCATTGATATTATTATGCGTTGCTGTTGTTACTCGAACAATAGCGCCAGCAGCAAGAGGAGATGTGTTTGCTGTGCTATAAACAGGTTGCGTAGCATTCGTACCGGCAGCAACTGCAACAGCAGCTCCTGGAGTAGAATTGACCGTAGAACTATCAATAAGATAAAATCCCGGTCGGTTTGCTACACCATTAAATCCTGCTACACCGGTTGTCGTTGAAACTGCTTGCGTTGCAGCTGCATGGTAATCGATTACATGATCACCAAATGGTAACTCGCGTTGCCAGTAGTGTCGAATCGAATCCCATTGTGTTGCTCCTGCAATTGTCGTTAAGTTCCAAGTCATCATCCAATCTACGTCAGATCGAAGAACGATTGTCTTATTAACACCTGTAGAAGTGAATAAACCCTGTTGAATTATTGTATTATCAGCCATTTTCGAATCCTTTCTAATTATACAAGTGTGGATCTAAGGTTGATAACCCACAGATCATTGGTGATACGTGGAACTTCTGCAAACTTATAACCAACAGATGCATTAAGAGCAAGAGGTCCATCATAAATTGGTGGACGATAGATAAATTGTGCTGAATAGCCATCCTGCTCAATAGCAGCAAATGCTTCCATACCAACACAGAAAATATTATATACATCAGCCATAAGAGCAGATGAATTAGGTACAACGCTACCGATAGAACTTACCAAGAAGCGAAGGTTACCAATTGCACCCCACTCAGATCGAAGAGCATTCATAGGTGCTGGATATTGGTTTTTATGGATAAATCCACCAACAGCATCAAGGTTTCCAGTCAGTTTTGTTGAACACAATGCAAAATATGCATCACGAACAGGAGCTGTACCAAACTTATTCTCGCCCTCAATGTTATCCATAATAGTATAAGCATTGTTATTGAGAAGTTCTCGTACAACACCATCAACATCAGCACGGGTGATTTCAGTAGGGTTATCACCGTTAATACCACCAAGACAGTTAATAAATGATGCTGTTGCTGCCAACATATCACGTGTTAACTGATCCTCTGTTTGACGTAGAGATACGCCTAATCTTGACGCGCATTCATTCAATACCATTCTGTTACTTCAGCCTATAAGGCTTATTGACCACTTATGTGGCGGATAGATCTTCTCAGTCTATCTCTCTATGTTTCCATAGAGATCAGAGTACCGCATCATCCTTTTTTAGGATGTCCTCTCGCTTACTGCGTTCAAGCTGCACGGCTTCATTACCTGCTTGCTCCTTGTTGCCTTCAGCATTATCTGGTAAGGTTTTCAAGACTATCAGAGAGGATTTATAGACCCCATAGTTTAGTTCTTTAATAGTTTCATAAATATTTTGTCTAAATAGTGTTTGCGAAAAAGGAATACCAGCTCTTCCATAAGATTTCAACTTAACTCCACAATCTCTTAATAATTCCTTAGCTATATCTTTTTTAATTGTTAAAAATGGAATACATTTTCTTAGGAATATTTCTGCTACCTTTCTTGCGGTAATGCTAAACCTATAGCAAAAACCATTTATTGCAGTTTTTGCCTTCACGATACATATGTTTCCGCCAGAAAAATTATTAGAAATAAAATAAACAGCTCTACAATCTGCCATAGTCAAAGATATAACCGGCACATATATTGGCTTTTTCCTAATTTCTCTCTTCAGAGAAAAAGATCCATCAGTATCCATTAATCCGGCAACATACGCCCAAAATACTTCACTGTTGGAATCTTTTTGCCTTGATTTACTTAATAATTCTCCATTAATATTGGGATTATCATTAAACGATCTCATTTTAAGATATGATTTTTCACGTTGCATTAATAAAGAATCGCTTAATCTATTACTTCCTCGTATGAATGGATTATTAATAATGAAACTTCTCAGCAAGCACGCTCTTTCTTTTTTAACAACCAAATAAGGGATTAAGTTTTCTAGAATTGGCAAACATCTTGGAGACTTTTCAACTTTCCAATAATAAGATGGCAAACGGATTCCTCCATCTTTTCCTTTATATGACTTGCGAACTCCAAATCTTCCCCCAAACTCATTAACGAATAAATCAACTAGTTCTTTTTTAGAATTAGCCAATTGAATCATTGGATAATATAAAGGCGAGACAGAAGAATGTGACGTTCCCTTTATTAAAGAGAAACTTCCATCCCCGTCAAGAGCTCCTGCTAAATATGCCAATTTTGTTTCCTTATTTATCACTAGCACCTCTATGTTAAAAGATTATCTTAATATAGAGATATCATACACCATTTAACTGCAATGTCTATTAAGCTAAAATAAGTTTAGGGTCTTGCGACTGTAACGTAACTTGCTCATTGATTTGCACATACGTTCCGTAAAAACTTATTGTCGCATCTATCAATCTGTTACTTTTATGACCTCATTGCTTAGGCGGGGAGTCTTGTTATTCCTCCCTCAAGAACTTTCGATTCTTGAGCGGACTATCGCATCGCATTTCTGCGTCTTTGGGTTTAGTCTCTCAGCCTGCACGGTTTTATCCTGCTTGGCCCTTGTCACCATTGCTTTCGCTTTAGGTTTCCAAGTCGATTACCAAAGATTTTTAGTGGACATAGAGTCTATCCACTGCGGTCAACATTTGTGGTGGAGGCGTAACACCACTATTACCGAGTGGAACCATAGCTGTTGCTAATGGATTGTAACGTCTCATACGAAGCGTACGACCACCATTCCTTGGCATGGTTTTGATCATGGCAGGAATCTTGTGGATCATATTAGGTACAGGAACCGATAGCAATTTATAGCTAAAAGATTGCTGTACTGGTGCAGGTAGCACCGATGTCGTTGTTATAGGCATAGACATTCCTTAGTTTTATAAATACGAATTATAAACACTAAGCTGACGAGACTTAGAATAACGTCCGAGGATAGCGAATTCCTCATAACGCTGATATGGGATTAGCGAATTCCCTTAACGCTGAATACTTTACGAGATAAGCGACTTCTCAATAACGCTTGTTATAAGTATAGCATAAAAAAATAGAGCAATAAAAAAAGGCCCACGCTCGCGTGCGTAGGCCCTGAAAAAGGATGTTTCGCGCATTGTTCGGGTGGGTCCCAAAACAACACTAAAACTAGTATATATTTAAAAATTAATATTAACCAAAAATCTTATGCCACATCTCTTTTGCCCACTCAAATACAGCAACAAGATGAGAATATGCTTCTACAAGCCATTCTTTAATAACTTCAAACATTGGCTTAAGAATTTGTAATAATTGCTTTAGTATTTCATACCATTCTGATGCCTTATCAGCAATATCAATCAATTGTACAAATCCTTTTTGCATAAGATCTGCGCCCTTGATATTGTGCTTAACAAGCTCATTAAGAACGGCGAGTGCTGCTTCTTTAACCGACGATTCTAATTCGACTCTTGCAACTGCATCCATTTGACATCTCCTTTAAAAAGTTAAACAAAAGATACTCCATTATTATACCATAAAAAATGAAATCCCATCGAAAGAAAAGGGAGGTCTTCTATCGATGGGTCCAAAAAGGGAGAATAATGAATTACTTTATTAACACTTGCGTACAGTAACTATTTTTTTAAATAACGTACGGTTATCTATACGCTGTTGAACTTCTCTATAAAAAAGAATCATTTTATATGCTTCAAAAAAAATCATTACCATGAAAAATATGGAAGCAAAAATTACTACATCGACAATCTTCATAGATTCTTACGAGCCTCTTCCATTTCTTTGATAAGCTGACTTTTAAGTTCTGGCGTTAAACCGTTAGCAAATGCATTTGCATGAGAAAGCGGACTATCTCCCTGCTGTGGAGATACGCTTACGAGTGGTTTAGGCTTAGAAGCATTACGTTGAGCGATTTCACGATCTGATTTATAATTGTCTTCAACATAAATACCATATTTTTTTATTTGCTTATAAGCAGAAATAGCTTTTGCTCTAAAGCTTGTTGATGTATCAAGCATCTCGGCAAACTCTGGATCAGCATCCCTTAAAGCCTGTAGATTCTCTTTAGAAACAACTTTATCTATATCTGGATACTGGGCCTTAAGCATAGCCTCTTCAGACATCACGGATGATTTTTGTTCGTATTGTCTAAGCTTTTGCTCCATCTTCTGAAGTTTCTTAGTAATACTCTTAATATGTTTGCCTTCAGCAAGTTCATCCTGACCAATAATTATATCTTCATCTGCTTCTTCAGGTATTTGAGCAGAATTCTTTTCCTGCGCAAGTCTAATAGCCTCATCTCGTTCTCTTTCTAGCCGTCTATTTTTCTCAACAAGAGCACGAAAGTTTCGCTCAGCTGGCGTTTCTTGAGTCTGAACAGGTTGGGGGTTCTTATTTTCTGATGAGCCGCTAGATTCAACAGATTGGGTTTCTTCAACCTGTTCAGAATTTGATTGGATATTTTCTTCAGGATTTAAGTTTTCGTTATCAAACATATCTCTCCTTATATGAATTATTGAACCAATAAAGGCGAATCGTCCATCTCATTATTAAGTTTCTTTGCCATCTTAAACAAAGTTCCATCGGCAAACTTTAATACAAAATCTAATAATCCCCATTCAGATGGAACTACTTCAGCTGAATGATCTTTAAGATAAAAAGAGGCATCACGCGATGGAATAGTCCATAATAACTCTATTTCTTGATTCTCACTATTAAATTTATAAACAGTTTGGTCGTAGTCTGGCGTAGGACATGATGCTCTGGAAAAGAAGTAATGCCTAATAACGTTTTGCATTAATCTTTCTTTTTTCGTAATGACAACAACATAAAAATCACCAGTAAAAGCTTTTTTGCTAGAATTAATGCATTCAAATACATTGTTTTCGTAATCTTTATGTAATGTTTTTTCTATCTCTATTGGATCAAGACTATCTGGCGTCTTAAGAATAAGATCAGATGATATCTTTCCAAGCTTCTCACGTTTATTCGTCATCATCTCTATGTAAATTCTTAATATAGATTTTTATTTCGTTATATAACTTCTTTAATTTTTCCCCTAAAAGAACTAATACCTCTGGCGTCGCTCTCCCCCTTTAAATAATAACCAACTTATTTAGTTGGCCATGATTGGCTTTTTTTCTTAGGAATCTTGGCACCGGACTTTCTAGCCTCGCTTAAAGCAATAGCAATCGCTTGCTTGCGATTAGTAACCAAAGGTCCTTTTTTACTACCAGAGTGTAAAACACCCTCTTTCATCTCATGCATTACCTTTTCTACTTTGGTCTTCGATTTCTTTGGAAGCTTTTTTACTACTTTTTTCTTTGCCATTTTATTCCTAAATATTAGTGCACGGGCGTAAAAGGAAAGGAAATACGCCCGTGCTCGTAGTGAGATGCACTATTTAACTTTAGAGGTCTCTTCAAAAGTAAGACGTCGGTCTTTCTCGTCTTTCTTTTCAATTCCCTTAACAGAACTTGGCCTCTTTTTTTTCTTACCCAGAATATTGTCAGCTATTTTCTGACATTTCTCGTTAGTTCTAGGCATTACAGGCATAATTAGACCTTCTTAGGATTCAAATACTTGTGTCTCTTGCTTTCATCAAAATCAATTTGATGATCAATGCCGCTCAACTTATCATTAATATCACCGTTTAAAGCACTATGTGACTTAGGATAAGGCTTCATGATAACATCAGAAGGCATGTTTGCATGATGCATGCTGTGATCAAGACCAATCATTTCTGCATCAGCGTGCTCAAGTTTACGACGGGCATCAATACCTTCATAATTGCCTGAGCTATGAAACTTCTTTGCCATTTCTACTCCTTGGTAGTAACTGCGGTTATTAGCCGCAAGGTTTAACCTAAAAGGTCAGTCGAGAATCGACCCCTCTAACTACCAACACAGTACATCTGCGTGGTAGATGCTTTCAAACTTCTTGCATCTCAAAATGATTACCGTCAGCTCTTTTAAATTTACCGCCCCATCTATTATGTTTATGAAGGGATTCCCAGTAAATTCCAAAAAGCTCATAATCTTTAGTATCAGATAAATATTTACCCTCAGGAGAAAATAGATTTATATCTATAGCTAATCGCTTTCGATGCAAACTATCTTTAATGCCAATACCCTTGTTGGCATTGATTTCAGCCTGTTCTTTGGTTCTAAACGCCTCACCAAGCGTGCATTTATAACCACAAGAAAAAATATGCTCAATCAAACGAGCGATATTTCGAGTAAATATAGTCTCTGCTTCTAAAAGGGTCATTTTTTTCTATTCTTCTTCTTACAAATACTTAAAGCTTCATCAAGTTCTTTAATATGTCGTTTCTCATGAAGAGTATTTTCTTTCTCATACTGCTTATCATGACGAATCTCTTCTTTTTTATAGTTCTTTTTGAGCTTCTTTATCTTTTTTTGCTTCATTAAAGTCTCCCTCAGGTAACGTAGATGTTTTATCAACTAACTTTTCAATATCATCAACAACAGGATCTAAATGAACTGGCTCAGATTGTTTTTTAAAAAATGTACACCCTGATATTGTTATTAGACAAGTGATAGTTAAAAGATAAAAAAATCTTTTCATCATACTCCTTCTAAGCCATACAATCGTTAACTAAGTAATAAGGTCCTTGATCTGCATCAACAAATGCCCATTCAATGTCATACTTTTGTTTAACGGGCATCTTCTTTTTAGAACATCCGCTAAAAAAGAATAAAACGAAAACAGAAGCGAAAAACAAGAATGCTTTCCTATACACGGTTTTCCTTATAGTAGTTCCTGGTTTACGTCAGGACTTGTTTGATCGATATTTTTGCTCTTATTGCTTGAATAAATCTGATCGTGTTGCTTAACAACATTGAGTATGGACATCAGCTGTTCAATATGATTAAAATCAATTCCCTGTATCTCTTTAATAGCTTTAATCAAATCAAGCGCAGCTGAATCTTCATCCTTAGCAGCTGCTGCTCTTCTTTCAATAGCTAATGCTTTGTTTTCTTGAATTCTGCTTAGACGTTCTAGTCCAAGACCTTGATCAGCAACAGCTCTAGAATGAGACAATTCTGCCCTTGCTGCTTGTTCTTGCATCTGTATCTGTACTTGAGCTTGCTGAATCTGTTCCTGTTTATCACGGGCATTTTTAATAGATTCCATAAGCTTCTTACGATCTTGTACTGTACAAGCCTCAAGTAAGACATCATCTGGAATAGGAATGCCTGTTTCTTTAAGCTGTAAAAGCTGAACGAATTGCATCTGGCGCTGAGTTGTCGTATTAAGACCTTCTTCTATGCCAGCATCATATTTTCCAAAAGCCTTATTATAAAACTGTTGTGTTGGCTCCTGCTCAAGAATTCTCTTAACCTTACCAGGTGTAAAATTGTTCTGAACAACTTCAAGTATTACTTTACCTAAAAGCTTCTGTGATCTATCAAGTTGATCAAAAAGTCCTTGAAGCGTTGTTAACCCAGCACCTTGGCGTAGCATGGACAAGATGCCGGCCTTATCGTCAACAGCCGCTCCAAGTAACTCTTCGTTAACACCTGATATTTGCTGAATTTCGTTAGCTAGGCTTTCTGAAAGCTGTATCATTGATGGAGGGACTTGGGGAGGAATTATCTGTTCAACATCAGTCATCTGAGCTTCTTCTTTAAGAGCTAATCCACGACCTTGTCCACTTAAAAAGATATCCTTAGGATTAACTAACGCGTTTTCTTTATACTTCCACCCAGAATTGATTTGAGACTCGAATATATCAAGTTCAATGATCTTACGGCGGTTGTAAAGGTATTGAGCATCACGCAGGCCGCGTACAACGCCTTGTATGCGCCATGGGAAATAGGGCATTTGAGGATTGTAATAAGCCATGACAGGAACAAACGGATAAGTATCAATACCCATTGGATTTGGTCCATCATATATAACCTTTCCTTGGACAACTATCGCAACCTTGACAGTTGGGATCTCTTGTTCAATAACAGTTACTGTGGGATACGTATGTAGAAATAACTTAAGACGTTCTTCGTCTGTATTTTTCCACTCGATCGTTTCACCAGTCTGCGTATCAGCCAACATTTTCTGTTTGCGATAGTCGCGGTAATAATACTCATCGTATGTGAGAAGATTCTTCATGCCATAATTATAGTTCTCAGGCATAAACTGAAACTTCCCATCTCGATTAGTATTACCCGTCATACCAAGAATAAGTTCTTCATAAGCAGGAAGCAACGCTATACATTCACGCTTAGTTAAAAATGATCGCTTCCATATAGCATTACAATCAGATAAATCTTGTTTTCTAAAAAATGGATCAATCAAAAAAGAATTATAAGAACAATTATCGACTCTTATATTTCCTGAAATAGGGTCAGATCTATAATCAACCCAAACCTGCAAAAGATTCATGCCCGTAACAAGAGATCCATGAAAAGAATCAGAAAGAGTTTCGAGCAAACCCTCTTGTTGAGCAATCCACATAAAAATCTTTGTAAATTGATCTGCAGTTTCAGCGTCGCCATTTTCAACAGGTATAACAATAGTAGACTTACGGTTTCTCCGCTGGTGGCCGCTAATCATGTTTATTACACGTTTTATACGATTAAAATTGAACTGACGACGACGATTAGCGGGAAGATTGGCATAAAGATCATTCCATAAAGTCTGATCTCCAGATTCAAAACGAGTATCAGTATCAGCCTCCTGCCAAAATGCCTGATTCATTGCAATACTTTGTGAATAGAAATCAGTCATGCGGGCTATCATGCCCTTATCGCGTTCATCATGATATTCAGCACCAAGCTCGGGAAACAGCATAATTTTACCCTCGTTTCAACCTTTAAAATGACATGGAATTTATCTCATTGTACATCCTTGATGCAGTCAGTAGAAGAATTTATTTTATATTGTATTATACCAACCTAATAGTTGATTCTTCTACATAACAGCAGAATCTTTATCACAAGAACGAATTTGAACTTCGTCATTATATAAATTAACAAGATGGTTAAACAAGAATAATGCGTCTGGATGCTCTCTCTTTATAAAAGAACGAGCGTGATGTTGGGCAGGCGCTAAAATATCCATTAAAAGGAAAAATCGCTTCTGGAAACCAACAGGAGCTTTATCAATATCAGTTAAAGTATGAAGCTGAGCTGTAACAGATTCATCGTAATCAATAATACCGTTGATAAGCAAAAGGACCATCTTATCAAGAATGATCATTACTTCTTCGCGGGTATATCTGTATTTATTAGGCTTTAAAGGTGAAGACATAATATTCCTTAACCAATTACACCATCAACACGATTATTCTCTAATGCTTTAAGATGATAAGCATTAGATATTCTGTTATAAGATCTAAAAAGGTTTCTCGATAACTGTTTTATCTTCGCTTGTTTAATAGCTTCAAAAAGATCAAGTTCTTCAACTTCAAGAATAGATGCTAAATTGCACATATCATTAAAATCAGGAAGAAGCTCATGCATTTCCATTTTAATAACATGAGAAACAGAAGAACCCATCTTTTCTGCTAAATCTTTAAAAGATAAATTTTTAGCTAACCGAGCAGATTTAATAATCTCACCAAACAATAATTCCATTACGATCCTTTAAATTAATATTTCGAAAAATCATCCTTAAAAAACGAAGGAATACCCGAATTTGTTCCCAAAATAGCTTCGTTATATCGTTTGTCAAGATCTTCTGGCGTTAGACCATCTCTAGTACGAGGTAAATTTAAAACAAGATACCTCATTGCATCTGCAAAATGACTAGACCAATCATGTAATGGAATAGATTTATATACCTTTTTCTGGGTATCATATTCTTGCCTGTAGTTCTCTAGAGACTTAATAAGTTGCTTACATTTTTCTTCATCAAACCACATCTTGCTAAAAGAAGAACGTACAGACTCAATTCCATCTTCAATGGAAACGTTAGGAGTAACGGTAAATTTTATGCCTAGTTGTTTTGCTTTCTCTATACGAGTCATTCCTGAACCCCATTCTTTTACAGCAATATCATGAGGTGCAAAATGACGGCCCCAAATAAAACCATATTCTTGCTCCTTTTGCTGTAAAACCTTAATGTAATGTTCAAGACCAACTTTAGAGTTTTCATAACAATCGAATATACGGATAGTTTGTCCTATTGATTGAAAAAGTATTATAGAAGTACTATCTCGAACACCTATATCCCAACAAGAATGAACTTTAAAACCAGGTTCATAAGGAACAATCCCAATCTGTCCCTTTATTCTTAGCTTATCTATGTATTTTGAATAGTAAGAACCCTCAACGCCAAGTTCAAATGACGTATAATATTCCTGCTGAACAAGATCTTCTGACATTTCTCCAGAAGCCTTCTCGCGTTCAATATCGTGAATCTTAATATGTCCGGTATCTAAAACAGTAAGCTTAGAGCAAAACCAGTTGTCAGGATTATGGATTGCTATTTGATAAAGGTTCCAAAAATGATTTTTACCACGTGGTGTCGATATAAAAATTGCCCATCCATCATTAGCAGTAAGAACTGGACGCAAGAATTGATAAGCACGCTCATCTTGAAGAGCCATTTCAGAAAAAACTATACCAATAGGGTTTGTTCCAACAAGACTATCGTAATTATCTGATCCAACAACCTGAATAAGACTTTGGTTCTTTAAACGTATTGTCATTTCTGTAGCGTTAGTAGATTGAATTAATTCTTTAGGAATGAAATCCAAAAAACGAATACCATCATTCGTCATGGAATTCCATAAAATCTTTCTACCTTGCGAATAAGTTGGATATACGATGAAATAGACTCCAACTTTTGTTAATGCTGAGCGAATTACATGATTAAACGCAACGATATCTTTTCCTGCTCGTCTTGGCCATATAGCGATTGCTCTTTTTATACCGTGTTCAAGAGCATAAAGAAGAGGACGCTGATAATCTCTTAGTTTAAATATCTTATCGAGATAAAGATGGGTTTCAGGTTTTAGGTTTTTGAACATCTTCTATTTCCGTAGGAGAATAATGGACATGAATATCACCGTGGCTTTCATTTTCTGTTTTCATTTTTCCATACCATTCGTTAAGTTCTTTCCATTCTTCGCTATAAATTGGCATAGACTTTATTACAGTATTCGCGTCTAACTTCTTTTTAAGGGCTCCCTTTTCTCTACGATTACCGATTGCTTCTAGGGCATATTTATGGGCATCTGCGAGGAACTGATTTTTTTTCACCCACTCATAGAAACTTTGTTTGGGTATACGTGGTTTACGGTCATGAAAGAATTCTGAAAAGACGAGAGCATCTTCGTTGGTATCTGCCCAATAAGCGAGTTCGCAAGCTAAATGTTTTAGATAGTCTTGAGATACTGGAATCTGTCTAAAAGAGAACGCCCATTCGTAATCGAGCATTAGATCGGTCCGTCGTGTAGCGGGCTGTTTAGGTTTTGTGTTAGGATGGGAGGTTTCTGGTAATAGGCTAGACTGTTTCTGTTTCATCGTGCTCTCCTATCTTAGTGATGGTGAATTCTGTTCTAGGGAGTGCGCTATATATTTTGCGTGCGAATATTATTGATATCTGGTTATCGTCTTTAAACAGAATAGTGTTACAGCAATCGAGGAGAAACTTTATTAAGTTATCGAGATCGGGTTTAACTTTATGGTAGGTAGCGATACCTTCTTTAAGGCGTTGTTTGTATCTAACGGGCATAAAAAAGGTTACATCAAGCTTGAGTGCACCGGTGAAGAGTTGATATCCTGCGTGTTGGTGTACGAGTTGAATCTGTACGCCTTGTTTTTCCTGGTGTTGATCGCTATACACGTGTCCGTTACCGAAGCGTGGTCTTGATTGTGGGATTGGTTCACCGTCTACTGTGTAATGGCCTATAATTGGCCCAGGTTGAGTCTTTCTTGTTCTGATTATAATCTGCATATCTAACCGCTCTCCTTTCGGCTAATGTCAAATTTATATGTATCTAGAAATTCTTTCTATTTACACAAGCTCACTTTATTTACTATAACTGCTCCCATAAATTTCATAACAGCGTCATTGCCTAGTATGCTTCTAAGTTTAAGTATTGCTGGATCTGTATCCCAAGTATCAGATATTTTAGTAATTTCGCTAGATCTTTCTTGTTCTGAAAGATTTTTTATATCGTCTATATATTGGTTTATTTTTGGTGGCTCTTCTGTGACGAGAGGAATTTTACGATGTATCTCGTAATTGGTAATTGATTCGTGTTTTTGTTTAATAGTTATTTTGGGTGAATTATCGAATCGAACTTGAGAATCAGTATCAGCGCCCCTAATAGCCCTGCTTCCTTCCCTTTTAAGCCACTTAATCATAGGATTCCTTAGTGTTGGACTTGGATCTGCTAACGTATGGCTTATTTTAGCAGATTTATCCGAAAATAGAAGGATTCCATTAGGCATTTCGATCATACAATCCTTTTCTTCTCGCCATGGACAGCGATTTATAAGATTTTTTGTTTTTAAGCTACTCTTTTCAGCGAGAAACTTCTTTTTTTGTAGTGGCGGAGGATTTTTTTCTTGTTCGTTAGAATAAACTTTGATCGCGTGTCTCTCTTCGTAGTAACTTTTATCTACTATATCGTTAATAGTTCTAGATAATCTTAAGATTATCTTACCTATCCAAGTTAGTGTGACATTGTCCTCTAGCGCCTTCTTAAATGAAGAAAAACGCTGAGCCATTAGCTCCATCATTTTGCCTGAAAGCAGATATTTGGGAATACGATAAAAGTTAGAATTATTCCAGGTACGTTTCCATTTAATAAGTCCAAGTCTCTTTAGGCGTTGGAGACTACGACATATTGTTTCTCGGCAATAACCAAACATATCGGCTAATGTTTGATGAGATGGGCATACATACCCTCCTCGAGGAACAAAATGAAAATATCTGCTCGATAGAAAATTATAGATTTGATAGTCAATTAATTTCAAGTTGGGGATAGTTTGTTGAAACGGTGGAAAATCAGCATCAAATGTTTTAACGCGATATTTGTTAGTTGTGTTTTTTAATACTTGACTTAGATTCAAAAAGGACATATGCTTTAACCCTGCCTTATGAAGTGGGACAGAAAATCCGATGGCAAGATATTTGACGTATCTTGCCATCACTTATTTAAACTATTTCATATCCAAACGGATTCTCTAAATTAATACTCATACGATAAAACTCAAGCATTAATTAGCCGCGGCATATCCTCCCAAGTGGTTAGTTTTGTATGAATGATTAGACTCTGTCAGCCAATTGGGGGGATTTTATATAGAAAAAAATATTTTACGTGTGATACCTAAATCTTCTAATTTCTTTAGGAGGTAGATCTTTTTTCGTAGCTTCTCTCTTTCCCTCATCTTTTAACTTAAGATAATTTTCATACTTAAGAACATACTTCTCAATTTTACAAAGACATGGCCAATTTGTGTCCTTACCATCCAAAAAAGTGGTAAGCGTTAACTTGGCAAAACCTATTTCTCTGGCAACATGAGCGATACACTGCTCTGAGTGCTTCATTATAACAATTAAACGCTTACGCAATGGACTTTGGTCGCGTAAGTAACTTTTATCATCAAACATGGCAATAGTAGCCCCTTTACACAATATTTCGATGTTACTATTTACGCATTTAAGTATATATTATATTACTTTTTGTGTCTATATGTTGCTTTTTATTATTCTGCTGATATACTTGTTTTAGTGAGATGAAAACAAACCAAAACAAAGGATGCGAGATGGCTACAATCAAAAGAACAGCAATAAAATTAATGCAACACTCTATCTATTCAAAGTTAGAAAAAGAGGCTAATGCTTTTCTTGAAGAAATAGCCAAAAGCATCAAAGGAGTAACGGTAAAAAATATAGAATTTACCCCAGGATTTAACACCTCGAAGGTTTTTATAACTTATGAATGGTTTGAACAAGTAGATGGTATCGGTAACATTTAAAACAAAGGATCGAACATGAACAAGACAATTAAAGCAATAACAGTTATTTCTCTTCTTTCATTAGTTTCATTACACTCAGAGATCATTAACGAAGAAATAATAAGAAACGTAACAGCTGAAAACATAAAACTCGTTAAAGAAGATTCTATCCAAGATTCATTACAAGACTTTGTAACCCATAAAGAAGATCGAAAAGATGAAATAGACCAAATAAATAATATGGTTGATACTACCGTAAGAATAACAATGGAAGATGTAAGCAAACTCATAAATGAAATGAAAGAGCTCAAAGAAAGAAGCTTACAGATCATCCAGTCTAAAATAGCAGAAGCTAAAAAGAGATTGCTCTGCATCAATGCTGTTAACTTTAAAGTTAAAAATGATTATCCTCAGCAACTAAAAGAATTACAAGATCTAGAAAAGTTTGCTGAAGCAAATAGCTAACATAGATTCTCCAAGAGTAGGGAGCGCGGGCTCCCTTTAATTACTAAGGATTTCTCATGGAAACGATAAATTTCACCCAACAACTTGAATTTCTTAAACAACTTAATGACCTTATAGACGAACGTTCTTCTGTAGCCATTAAAAATGCCCCTAGCGATCCATATGAGTCAGAATCGACCAATGAGATAGCCGCAGCATTATCTAAGGCTCAGGGCGAATTTCCACGCATAAGCGTTAACCAAGAAAATCCATTTTTTAAATCTTCTTTTGCTGATCTTAACAATATTGTAAGAACAATAAGACCAGCCATGTCAAAATATGGGTTGTCATTAACCCAGCAACAAAAGATAATGCCCGATGGAGCATCATTACTCGTAACAAGATTACGACATTCAAGCGGTCAATGGATTGAAGGAAGAGTGAGAATACTTCCACCAAAGAATGACATGCAATCTTATGCCTCAACATTAAGTTATATGAAACGTCATTCAATCATGGCTCTATTAAATTTGACCATAGACAGCGATTACGCTGACGATGATGCCGAAGTAGCAATGGTCACACAACGTGAAACCTTCGCCAAGGGAACTGCCATAAACCGCAAATATGATCCAAGAGAACAATCAGCAGAAGTAATAACACGAGAACAATTAGATGAACTAGAATACGAACTCTCACAATACCCAGATATTACTGAGATGGTTCTCGATGGCCTAAAAATTCAATCACTGGCAGACATGCCAAAATCAAAATATATGGTAAGCATTGAAAGAGTAAGATCTATAAAGAATGCTCGAAACGGTTTAACCAAATAAAAGAATCGGAGTAGTAGTGGACCATACCGAAAACGAAAAAATAATCATACGATATAGCCCACCAACACGATATGACAATCATACATTAGGATCTGTTTGTAAAGTATTAAGTGATAACAATTCATATACGTATTACATAAAAATAGATGAGACCCAAGATCATTCACAATGGGTTACTAGTGGACAACTGTTAGAAAAAATATTCGATAAATATATGGAACAACCAAAATTCATAGATGCATGCCTAGCATTTCTTAAAACTGATCAAGAAACATCTGCTCTAGAAAAAATCATAGAAACTCTTAAAAGCAATTAAATAAGGGCGGGACTGATAGATGTCCCGCCCCGATCTCAAAATGAGAAAAGGAGAGTAGTAAGATCCTTTTTAAATAGCTGCTATTAAATGCCCAGCAACATATGTATTACCCTGTCCGTGCTCCAAATAGATAATCTTAGTTGATGGAACTAATGTAAATGAAACAGAAAATGTAGCATATTCTCCAGCTAACATCTTACATTGTACAGGATAAATCGCTGCCTGGGATATTGGATAAACCGATGCTAGCGGATAAGCATATGCATAAGTATGTTGTAATGCTCCACCAGCGCTCCATATCTTTATATACATTGGATCATAAGGAGTTATTGGAGCTGGCGGCGGAGGCGGAGGTGTAGGACGATAGCTTAGAGCTGCTTGAAATATAAAAGAATAAATTCCGTTAACTGGTGCAGTAAATTTAGCAGGAGCAGCAATACCATTACCACCATAAAAATTACTGCCGTAATCATATTCTTCTGCAAGAATATAAAGATCACTAACTGTTCCCATATAATATTCAGTTCCATCACCAGTTATAGATGGTCCAGTGACAGCAAAAGTTGCTGAAAATGCATATGAGTTTCTTGTTCCCTCAGTAATATTTATATCGTTCCCATTAAGAGCGATATTAACAAATGAATCTGATGATGTTAAAACTCTAAATTCTGGAGGCGATCCAGCTCCAAGAACAGCTAAGTAACTACCATTACCTACCGTTGATCCTAATTTAGAATTACTATCAATAAGAACAACTCCTGGTGTATTAGCCGTAGGCCTATTATAAACACCAGCAACATAAGTAGTGAAATGAGTTCCAACCGTACCTATCCTCATAACACCATCATCAGCAGCATTACCAATATTTGCTATGCAAATGTTATTGCTATTAACTAATGAAGATCCTGCATTATAACCAATGCCAATATTATAATTATGTGGTGCTCCATGAAGAGCATTCATTCCAATTGCTGTATTATAATTTCCTGTTTTAGCTGTAAATAATGCTTCATATCCGCATGCTACGTTATTTGATCCAGTAGTTAACGCAGTTCCGCTAGCATATCCTATTGTTGTGTTAGCTGATCCAGTAGTTACAGAACCCTGTGCATTATGACCAACAGCTGTATTAAATGAAGATGTTGTTAAAACATCCAACGCTGATGATCCAATTGCCGTATTAGAACTACCAGTAGTTAAAAGTCTAAGGCTATATCGTCCATATGCCGTATTATCTGATCCAGAAGAGCATGTAGCTAGAGAATTTGCTCCACATGCAGTATTTCTTGCACCAGAAGTTAATGCAACAAGAGCATGATGTCCAATTGCTGTATCACTTGTTGCACCTGCAGCTAATGTTAAATTACCAGCTTCCCAACCAAGAAATGTATTAAAAGATGTAAGTCCAGCAGTTCCATAATTATGGATAAACCTATTAGCACCACCAGCAGCAGCAACACCACCCATATAAATAATACCAGCATTCCAGGAAGAAGTATTTGGAAGAGCTATTGCTGGATTTAGTTTAATATAAGCAACATCTGCAGTACCTATTGTTGTTATATTATTGTAACCACTAACTGGAGCTCCAGCTAGAGCATCACCTTCAAGATAAACTACTGTAGGAGTAGCTGGATTAGGCGTTGCCGTTCCAGAGATACAATCTAATACTTGAATTCCACTTCCGCCACCACCAACAGCTGTAAGAGTTATAGAGTTATGGTTAGGAGTAACTGTTACGCTAGCACTACCAGTTATAGGAGCCCAAACAGGAGGTCCTGCATTTGATGAAATAAGAACATATCCATCAGCGCCAGGAATAGTTCCATCCCCAGGATAATCTAAACCAACAGTAATCGTGTTAGCAACAGCAGCATTAGTTGTTATTAATTCTCCACCAGCGACAATAACTTTATGAGCACCATCTGGAGCAGCTGTAAGCGTATCATCACCAATAAGACCACCAAATCCGCCAGGAGCTGTAACAGATAAATCCAAAGTATTAGCGCCAGGAGTAAAAGTAATAGATCCATCAGCAGAGGCTATTGTTGCCCATGCAGGATCTAATCCAGTTGCTCCAATAACAACCTGTCCATCTGCTCCTTGTGTTAATCCAACAGTAACTGTATGAGCGGCACCATCGGTAACAACTACATTACCACCAACAATAGTAACTGACGTATCACCTGGATCTTCAGATGCATCAGCTCCATCAGTATGTACCGTGTTAATACCACCAAGAGCACCACCTACAGCTGTAATTGTTATGACACCAGCAACTGGTTCAGTAACTGTTATTCCAGCGCCAGCCGCTATTCTTCCCCATGAAGGAGTTCCTCCAGCAGCAGGAGCACGAATAACCTGAGGACTTGCATCAGCAACAGCATCGTTAATTGCGATAGTAATAGTATTAGCAGGGTTGGCAAGCGTATTAATTAAACTTCCACCAGCAAGCGTAACTTTATGAGCAGCATCTGGATCAGCTGTTGTACCTAAATCATCAATAAGGCCAGCAAATCCACCAGCTCCAGGAGCAGCAACAATATCTAAACTATTAGGACCAGGAGTAAATACTATAGAACCATCAGCAGACGTTATATTTGTCCAAATTGGAGCGGCAGCACCACCAATTAATACCTGACCATCAGTTCCATTAGTTGCAGAAAGTAATCCAGTAGCGTCAGATACTATAACTCCATTAGGAAGAGATGATAGTTGAACTGTTCCAGGAACAACAATATTATCTTGAAGACCAATAGTAATTATATTGCTATTAGGAGGAACAATGGCCGTATCTATATTTGCACCACCAACAACATTAATTATTCCAAGAGCAGGATAAGCATTATTTCCATCATCAGCATGGAATGTTAATTCTCCACTTGTTACTTCTACCCAGTTGGCAACATTAGCACTCTTATCAACAAGCATCCAAATTTCTTCTGTACCCTTAACAAGCCAGATAGTTCCAATTTGATATCCTAT
>Ga0172381_10000917_pt1 | contig 36762 bp, 41 predicted proteins | sample Leawel6488metaG_FD_119754 | JGI IMG/M metagenome (GOLD analysis project Ga0172381, IMG submission 119754) | Leachate microbial communities from a municipal landfill in Southern Ontario, Canada - Leachate well 64-88 metaG | ecosystem: Engineered > Solid waste > Landfill > Unclassified | place... | reverse complement strand
GGCGATTCCTGCCGCCATGGGGAGTATGTTTCCGTATACTGTCATATGGCCCCTAGGGTACCTTCTTTTCATGTTTTTTAAAAGCCTAACTGTATCATATCATATGAACCAGAACACCGACTTTTAGTCGGTTTTTGTTTATGATATAATTATTTCATAATAATTAAATTTTTGAATATGAGCATGGAACAAGGAGGAATTTTTTTTGAAGAAAAATCAGAAGAAATATTGCCAGAAATAGAAAAAGATGAAAAAGAAGAATATTTTGATAGAATAATTGGAACCTCAGAATATCAATTATTGGAGCAGTATTGGAAAGAGCAAACTCACAATGAAGACAATATAGAAGATACGCCTAATACTGGAAAAGATAAAAAAGAAGCAATTGATATTTCTAATAAAAAAGACGAAACAAGAGAAGATTTTAAACTGCCACCCGAATATCAACAAATTACATACCACCAGTTATTTTTCCCAAAAATGTCTGATAAAGAGTACGAAAATAAAATTATTGAAGACTTGCAACTGCAATTAGAAAAAATTAATAATTTTGAACCATCTGGTAATATTATATCTGATGTTAATAAGTTTTTAATAGAGATAGCGGAGAGAGGATATAAAAAGCTTGATAATAACGAAAACCCTATAGAGGTTTTAGCCAATATAGTCGCTTTAAGAGATATTTGGCAAAAAATTATTAGGGATCCCAAAGATGTAGATTCTAGCAATGAAGCTAGAAAGCTTCTTTATATTGATATTCCCAACGCAAGAATTATAGCTATGAATAAAATGATTAATTTTTATTTAGATAAATTTTCTGAAGAGGTTAATGAAAAAGACGATCTTTTGGGTAAGGATAATGAAGATGAAGATTTGTAGTGTGACCATAGGCCATTTAAAAAGGTTCCAAGTTCGTTCCATTTGCCGAGCAAATTAAAAGCCGACTGTTAGTCGGTTTTTGTTCATGATATAATGTTTTCAAGATAAATAAAAGCAAAATATGAATCAAAAACAAAAAGGGCTTATTCCTGTCGTAATAATTGGTTTGGTAGTTTTAATTTTAGCTGGACTAGGAAGTGTTAGTTATTTTTTAATAAATAAACAAAAAGAAAAATTAGATAAATCTTTAATAAGAGAGGAAATTAGTAGTTTTATTCAAAATAAAGAAAGACTGCCACAAGAAATCTCTAAAATATATCCAAACGAATTTAACATTGAAGAAATGCTGCAAAAAACAAATCAGTATGTTGGCGGGATGAAGTTATCTAATATAAAAGATATTAGCTTTGATGGTAAACCTGGATATATTTTTATGTTTACTGGGCCAATTAAACTTAAAGGAGATTTTTATAATTATCCTCAAAATACTAACTTTAAGGACGCTTTGGCTGGATATACTTGTTTTGATAATTTTTCTGATGATTCAGACATCAAAATTCCTTATATTGTTTACAAAGAAGAAGACACCTGGCAGTTTCCTCAAAAGAATATATGTATTAAAACAGATAGCTTGTCTGGGCAATTAGGATTAGAAAAAGATGGTGGCACGGCAGAGATAACTTTAAATAAATACGTCATTGCTTTTTATCCAGAATATGGCATCAAAGACAAAGAAGATTTGGTTTCACCAGTAAATATCGGAGAAATTTTTAATAAAAAAATTATAAAATATGACAATAGTGATTCATGGAATAATTTTAAATATAATTTAAAGAGCGAGAGAATAATTTTAACATACAAAATAGATCCTAAAATAATGATATTTAAAGACAATAATTGTGGGGTGGTTATTGGTGAAAAGGCTGCTATTTGTGGCATAGATAGATCTTCTAATGGTTACGGATTAATGCAATATTTAGGAGGGTTTGGATCTTGGAGTCATGGTTTTTCTATTAGTATAATTCAAGATAAAAATATTGATTTGAAAGAGTGGTTCAGAGAGAATAATAAGAGTGAAGATGATGAGATATATGAAGAATATAAAATTAATAATTATCCAGCCATACTAATTGGTGACGGAGTATATTCGTATACGATTATAAAAATTAATGAAGAGTATATTGTTTTGGTTGGTAATGAAAAAAATTTATCTTTTGAGTCTTTTTAAAAAGGTTGTTTTGATAAATATAAATATTGAATAATGAATAAAATATAATTATATATTGTCTAAATGTAGTAAATGGTAAGGGCAAAAACAAAACCGACTACCAGTCGGCTTTTTGTTTTAGTTCTACAGTTTTTTCAATCACTTTTCTCCACGCTGGGCCAGAGGCTGACTCTCCAACTCCTCCCACCATTGGAGTGTTGTCATTGTTTCCTGACCAGACTCCAACGCAAGTGTCGTTGGTGCATCCGATTACCCAGCCATCAACGTTCTTCTGGGTGGTTCCTGTTTTAGCAAATACTTTGTAGTTAGGGAAATACAGATTAGAATATGGTCCAAAGATAGGAGTTCTAGCGGCATTGTCTGATAGAATACTAGTAATCATTTCGCAGACGTTTGTTTCTAGGACTTTTCTTTGTGTTTTCTTGTTTTCATAGATAACATTTCCATTGGCATCCTCAATTTTTATAATCGGGGATGGTTCGATTCTATAGCCTCCATTAGCGAATACGCCATAGGCTGAGACCATATCTATCAAGTGGACTTCTCCGCCTCCCAAAACCAAAGCTAGGCCGTAAAAACCAGGGTCCTGGTTGAGGGTAGTGATGCCCATTTTTTTTGCCAAGGTAATGCTATCGTCTAATCCAGCCAAGTCTCTTAATACTTTAACCGCAGGAACGTTTAATGATTGAGCTAGTGCATTTCTTAGTGTTACTGGTCCCCTAAATAATCCATCGTAGTTTTGGGGAACATAGTCTTTTCCTCCCCATGAGCCAAAATTAGTTGGTTCGTCAACGACAACTGTTTGGTCAGTTGCTCCCTTTCTAAAAGCCTCAGCGTAGACAAAAGGTTTAAATGATGAACCAGGCTGTCTTCCTGGACCGTCAGTGGCAACATTAAAACTCGGTACAAATTTACAATTAGTGGTGGGGTCACATCCTTTGGGCAATGATTCTCCCCATGGATTAGCTGATCCAACCATAGACAATATTTCTCCTGTTTTGGGGTCAATTGAAATCAAAGCTGAATTATATGCTCCAAACTTTGTTATATTTTTCTCAACGTTTTCTGTAATTGCCGCCTCAGCAGTTTGCTGTAATTCCCAATCTAGTGTTGTATATATTTTTAACCCCTTTGTTTCAAGAAAATCTGGACCATACTCGCTCTCAAGTTTTTGTTTGACGTAATCAACGAAATGAACGGCCATTGTTTTAGGAAGCTTGTTAAAAGTTAGTTCAACTTTCATTGCTTCATCTCTTTGTTCAGCAGTAATGTAATGTTCTTGTTCCATTCTTTTAAGGACATAATCTTTTCTAACTAACAAGTCATCTAAGTGGTTGCCGTAAGGAGAGTAATAACTAGGAAGTTGAATTATGGCAGCCATTACAGCTGCTTCGGGTAAGGTTAAGTCTTGGGCTGATTTTTGGAAATAAGTAAGAGAAGCTTCTTCTATTCCATAAATATTTACACCAAAAGGAACTTGGTTCAAATACCATTCCAATATTTGATCTTTGGGGTATTTTCCATCTAACTCAATTGAAAGAATTATTTCTTTTATCTTCCTGCTGATAGTTTTGTCGGGAGTTAAAAATGTGCTTCTTATTAATTGTTGAGTAATAGTTGAAGCTCCATGAGAGTCACTTCTAGTGGCTATGTCTATTTTGATTGCTCTAAGCATAGCAGGAATATCGATTCCAAAGTGTTGATAGAAATTAGAATCTTCAGTAGCGATTACCGCTTTTTGCATTATATCTGGTATTTGAGAGAGGGGGATATAGGTTCTTTTCTCTTCGCCATAAACACTAGATAATAATATTTTGCCAGTTCGGTCATATATTTTGGTTGATTGGTTGATTTGTGCTTCAGTAAAGACTTCTGGCCTAGGAAGATCCTTTAAGAAGATAAAAAATACAGCAATGCATACAATAAATATAGCTAAAAGTATGGCAATAAGCAGTCTTTTTTTGTTTTTAAATTTGAATTTTTTCATGACTTAATACTATCATTTCTTTTTATTTTTGAACATATATATGCTATAATTTTTTATATATATGAGTAAGATATTTAAAGCTTTTACTTTAATAGAGCTATTAGTAGTAATAGCTATTATCGGAATTCTTTCTGGTTTAATTGTTGTATCAATGAGTGGCGTGACTAATAAAGCAACTATTGCTAAGGCTCAGGTATTTTCCAATTCTCTAAGGAATTCCTTAATGGCGAATATTGTTGGGGAGTGGAAGTTGGATGAAATAAGCGGAACAGCAGCTAATGATACTTGGGGAGGATTGAATAACGGAAGTTTAGCTGGTTTTGTTGATACCACTGCTGGCTATGGAGACACCCACACTTCTGGTTGGGCGAGTTCTAGTAATTGTATTTCTGGAACATGCTTGAATTTCGATGGCATAGATGATTTTATAAATCTTGGCGTCGGTTCATCATTACAAATGGGCACTGGTTCAATAACTGTTAGCATGTGGTATAAACCAACTCTTGCCTCAGCTTCTTATCAACAATTATTTTATGGAGGAGCTTTGGGTGGGCACACTGGCTATGGAGTTGGAATAAGAAATAGTTCTATAAGAATTGAAGTTTATGGAACTACTGGTGGCAGACAAACTATGGCTACGGGAGTTTTAGCAGATTTAAATACTTGGCAACATATTGTAGTTGTATTTGATGCAGTTAATTATATTGCTAATATTTATAAAAATGGAGTTTTTTCTGTCCCTATCACCTTTGTTAATTGGGGAACAGCAACAAATGCAAACAATTTTTATATTGGGACGCACAATGGAGGTGCTTTTATATATAGTGGGTTTGTAGATAATACTCGTATATATAATGCAGTCATGCCAACTTCTCAAATCAAAGAGCAATACTATACGGGGTTAAATAAAATGCTAAATAGTGGTAATATATCTAAAGAAGATTATTTGAATAAGATAGCTGAACTAGCAATTAAATAATATGAAAATAATAACAGACGAAGAAAAAATAGAGGAAATATTGAGTAGGGGATCAGAAGACATTATCGATAGAGATCATCTTAAGAAAAAATTAATGTCTGGGAAACAACTTAATATTAAGTTTGGCATTGACCCAACTGGTCCTAAGATTCACTTAGGGAGAGCAACGATATTGTTGAAATTGAAAGATTTCCAAGATTTAGGGCATAAAATTACTTTGATTATTGGAGATTTTACTGCGTTGATTGGTGATGCATCAGATAAGGATTCAATCAGAAAGCCCTTAACTGAAAAAGAAATTAAAGAAAATTTAAAAGATTATCTAAAACAGATTGGTCAGATTTTAGACTTAAAGAAAGTTGAAGTTAAACACAATAAAGATTGGTTTGGAAAGATGAAGGCCGAAGAATTGATTAGGCTTTCTATGAATTTCACTGCTCAACAAATGATTCAAAGAAGAAACTTCAAAGAGAGGTGGGATAGCGAAAAACCAATTGGAGTTCATGAATTGTTATATCCCTTACTCCAAGGATATGATTCAGTAGTTATTAAATCTGATTTGGAAATTGGTGGTTTTGACCAATTATTTAATTTGAAAGCAGGAAGAGAATTGCAGAGAACATTTAATCAAGAGCCACAAGATGTAATGACTTTAAGAATGATTTATGGATTAGATGGAAGAAAAATGTCTACTTCCTGGGGCAATGTCATTAATATTTTAGATGAGCCTAAGGATATGTTTGGCAAGCTAATGACCTTAAAAGATGAGTTGATTATCGGATATTTTGAATCTTGTACCAGAGTTCCAATGCTTCAGATAAATGAATTCAAGAATAGTTTAGAAAGCAAAGAAATTAATCCCAAAGATATTAAAAAGATTTTAGCCAAAGAAATTATTGCTTTTTTCTATGACAGAAAAAAAGCAGAAGAGGCAGAGAAAGAATTTGAACAAGTTTTTGAAGAAAAAAAACTTCCTACGGAAATAGAGGAAATTAAAATAGACGAAAAGAAAATAAATGTTCAAGACTTATTGCTTAAATTAAATTTAGTGTCTTCTAAGGGAGAAGCAAAAAGAGTAATAGAGCAAGGTGGGGTAAGGGCAATTAAAGGAGAAAAGATTGAGGAAATTAAAGATTGGCAATTAGAGTTGGAAATAGAAAAAGGAGTAATTATCCAGGTAGGGAAAAGAAATTTCAGAAAGATAGTTTAATTAAATTTGCATTTATCAGCACAGCAGATAGCTATTGCTAAGGCATCAGCTGCATCATCGGGCTTTGGTAATTTTTCTAGACATAACAAATTTTGTACCATTTTTTGAACTTGATTCTTTGTGGCCTTACCATATCCAGTAACGGAAGTTTTGGCTTGCAGGGGAGTGATTTCTACAAAAGGAACATTCTTTTTAGAAAGAGTGTAGATGATAACGCCACGAGCCTGGCTAACAGGCATAACTGTTTTTAGGTTTTTAAAAAAGAAAAGGCTTTCTACGGCTGCCATTTCTGGCTTATACTTTTTAATAATTTCGTTTAGATCAGAATTAAGTTGGATCAGTCTTTCTCCAGCTGTTTGCTTGGGAGAAGTTTGGATTATTCCATAATCAAGACAAACAATTTGTTTTTTGTTTTTCTTTTTGTAATCAATTACTCCAAAGCCAGTAGTAGCTGTGCCTGGGTCAATTCCTAAGATTATCATATATTAGTATATACGTTTTGAACGTCGTCGTGTTCGTCTAGGGCTTCAAAGAAATTTTGGAATCTTTCTCTGGTTGCATCATCAACCTCAAGAGTTTCGTTGGGAACCCACTCTAGATTAGATGACAATATTTTTAAACCTTTTTCCTCTAAGGTTTTTCTTGTCTTGTCTAAATCTTCAGATTTAACATAGATGTATAGGGTATCTTCTTGCCATTCAATATCTTCGGCTCCTGCTTCAATTGCAGTCAATTCTAGATCCTCTTTGTTTTTATTAGTTGCATCAATAGAGATAACTCCTTTCTTTTCAAACATCCATTTTATCCCTCCTTCATTAACGGTTTTTCCTCCTCTTTGATTGATGATTAATTTAATCTCTCCTAATGTCCTATTTTTATTGTCAGTGATTCCTTCAATCATTACTGCTGAGCCTCCTGGGCCATAGGCTTCTAATAAATATTCTTCATAAGTAAAGCCAGCGAGCTCGCCTGAACCTTTTTTAACCGCCTTATCAATACTATCGGCAGGCATGTTCATTGACTTAGCCTTCTCAACAACAGATCTTAATTTAGCATTAAAGGTTGTGTCAGAGCCTCCATCTTTGGCAGCAACTGAAATTTCCTTAGATAGTTTAGAGAAGATTTTACTTCTCTTAGCGTCTTCAGCGCCTTTTTTGATTTTAATATTGTGAAAATGAGAATGACCGCTCATATATTTATATCTTTACTATATTACCTAGATACTAGCTCAAAAGATGAAAAAATTCAATTTTTGTAAAAAAAGAGTGGCAATGCCACTATTTATTGGGATTCGGGAATATTATGAAGCCAAGCCTTTTTTATTATGAAGAGGACGAAGCATCCCATGATAGCAAAAAATATATTTGGTATTAAGTGTTCACCAATTCCTCCCAAGGACCAAAGGAGAAATATTATAATAATACTGAATATTGACATTGCCACCATCTCGGAATTGGTAGATTGGTGTTCTATCGTATATACAAGAAGTAGAAAGTTAACAATAAGCCCAATGAAGAAGTACCAAAGATACTCCACGTTCATAGTCGTTGCCACTATCATAATTAATGATAGTATCCCAGTAATTATTTCAAATAGCTTACTCGTCATAGTTATCCTCTATGGATATTTTTCTTTAAGATATATTAAAAAAATAGCAATGTCAATTGGTTAAATGTTTTGACAGATTATGCAAAAAGTATCAAAATTAAGGTAATAGAATATATATTTAATAATATGGACAGAAACCTAGCTTTGGAGTTTATTCGTGTAACTGAGGCGGCAGCCATTGCGGCAGCGAAATGGATTGGTAGGGGAGATAAAAACGCAGCCGATGGTGCAGCCGTTGATGAAATGCGCTCACGTTTTAATCAGATTGATTTTTCTGGAAGAGTTGTTATTGGCGAAGGAGAGAAAGATGAGGCCCCGAAACTATATACTGGAGAGATTGTTGGCAAGGGAAAGAAGCCAGTAATGGATTTAGCAATCGATCCACTAGAATGTACTGATAGTGTGGCTTGGGGAAGATATAACGCAATCGCCGTGATTGCGGCTGGACCAAAAGGATCTCTTTTACATGCTCCAGATACATACATGGAAAAGATTGCAGTTGGCCCTAAGGCAGCTAAGGTAATTGATTTAAATGCTTCGGTTAAAGTTAATTTGCAAAAAATAAGTAAAGCATTAAATAAAAAGATTAGCGAACTTGTGGTAGTAGTCTTAGACAGGCCTCGACACGAAAAGTTAATTAAGGAGATTAGGCAGGCAGGGGCCAGAGTTCGTTTAATTACTGATGGCGATGTGGCAGCGGCCGTAGCAACTTGTTTTCCTGAATCAGGCATTGATGTTTTAATGGGAACAGGCGGGAGCACTGAGGCAGTTTTAGCAGCTGTTCCTTTAAAGATTTTTAATGGGCAGCTTTTAGCACGATTCAAAGCTAGGAGCGATAAAGATTTAGAAGATATTAAAAAGCATTTAAAGAAGGTAGGGATTAATAATGTTAATAAGGTTTTTACAGCTGAAGATTTAGCCAAAGGAAAACAATTGACTTTTACTGCGACCGGCGTAATTGAAGGGCCACTTTTATCAGGCGTTGATTTCAGAGAAGATAAGATTATAACTCATTCAATGGTTGTCCGCGGACAATCAGGAACCATTCGCTATATTACAACTCATCATAAAAAATTAAAATAAAAATATGATTGTTTCAACTAAAAAATTATTTGAGCATGCTTACGGGAAATATGCTATCGGCGCTTATAATATTAATAATGCTGAGCAGATTATGGGATTGTTCAAAGGTAATTTAGATAGTAAGGCCCCTTTTATAATTCAACTTTCTAAGGGTGCTAGAAAATATACTGATAAACGCTTATTAGAAGCAATGATTAGGGCTGCCGATGAAATATTTCCAGAGGCAATTTTTGCAGTTCACTTAGATCATGGAGATGAAGATGCTTGTATGGATTGCATTAAAAGTGGATTTTATAGTTCAGTAATGATTGATGCTTCTGATAAATCTTTTGAGGAAAATATTGCTATTACTAAAAGAGTTGTTGACGCAGCCCATGCAAAAGACATTGTGGTTGAAGCAGAGTTAGGACAACTTGGGGGAGTAGAAGAAGATATTTCTATTGCCGAAAGCGATACTAAATTAACAGATCCAGAGCAGGCTAAAGAATTTATCGAAAGAACAGGTATTGATAGTTTAGCTTGTGCTATTGGAACTAGCCATGGAGCATATAAATTTAGTGGTAGCCAAGGACTTCATTTCGAAGTCATAGAAGCTATTCAAAAATTAGAACCTGGATTTCCGTTGGTAATGCATGGGTCAAGTTCCGTGCCTAAGGAGGAAGTTGATAGAATTAATGCAGCTGGTGGAGCGTTAAAAGGAGCTAAGGGGGTTGATGAAAATCAGTTTACTAAGGCTGCTAAAATGGGAGTGACTAAAGTTAATATTGATACTGATGGAAGATTAGTTTGGTGCCGTGTCCATAGGGAAGTTTTTAGAGACATGCCAGAGGTATTTGATTTAAGAAAACCAGGAGAAATTTTTATGGGCGAATATGCCAAATATATCGTACACAAAAATGAAATGCTCGGGAGCGCTGGGCAATTAGAATCGGTTAGACAATTCTTAAAATAATAATAACGACCCTTTCGTAGGGTCGTTTTATAATAATTCTTTTTGATTTTTAGGTAGGGGAATATCTAAATGTTCGTAGGCTAGTCTGGTGGCTAGTCTTCCTTGTGAAGTCCTTTTTATTAATCCTGATTGGATTAAGTATGGTTCGTAAATATCTAGGATAGAATTTTTTTCTTCTGATGTGGCAGCGGAAAGCGCTTGCAATCCAGCTGGTCCGCCATTAAACTTTTTAATAATAGCTTCAAGGATTTTCCTGTCTCCTGGCTCGAGTCCCATTTTATCAACTTCTAAAAAGTCTAAAGCTTTATGGGCAATATCCTGAGTTATTTTTCCTTGTCCTTCTATTTCAGCGAAGTCTCTTACCCTTTTCAAGAATTTATTAGCAATTCTTGGAGTACATCTCGATCTTTTAGATATTTCTTTAATGGCGTCCTCTTCAATTTCGGTATTTAATATTTTTGAAGATCTCTTTATTATCTCTTCTATTTCATTCAATTCATAAAAACTTAATTGAAAGATTGCTCCGAATCTACTTCTCAATGGAGAAGAGATTAAATCAAGTCTAGTGGTTGCTCCAACTAAAGTAAATCGGGGAAGATCGATATCAATATTTTTTGCCATCGGTCCTTTACCTAAAATTAAATTAAGTTTAAAGTCTTCCATTGCGGAATAAAGATATTCTTCAACGAAATGGCTTAAGCGATGAATCTCATCGATGAAAAGAAAATCTCCTTCGCCTAAGCTGGTCAAGAGAGCAACAAGGTCACCAGCTTTTTCAATAACTGGTCCTGAGGTTACTCGAATATTTGCTCCAGACTCTTGAGCAATCAAATGAGCAAGAGTAGTTTTGCCTAATCCAGCTGGTCCGTAGAAAAGAATATGATCCGGAGACTCAGTTCTTTTCTTCGCAGCATCAATCATTACCTTAACATTCTTCTTGACCCTTTCTTGCCCGATATAATCGGACCATTTTTTAGGTCTTAGAGTGTTTTCGATGACTTCTTCATCAGGATTAAGTTGTGGGGAAAAGCTCTTGACAGACATTTTGGTAAGTGTTATATTATACGGGTTCCAAAAAATGAACGATTATTGAACTGGGGGGAAAGGGAATTTCTTTAGTTAATGGAAAACTTGGTTTCGACTGGGTTTCTCCTCGGGAAATTTCTTTAGCTTAGCCCTAACGCTAACAAGGACCCCCAGTTCAGGAATCGTTTTTTTTATTACCCAATAACTCTTTTTATTTCTTCCATTGTTGTTGTCCCTTTCAATACTTTTATTAGTCCATCTTGCTTCATTGTCGTCATTCCTTTTTTAATAGCTAGCTTTTCTAAGGCTGAAGTTGATGGGGCAGTTAGGATAAAGTCTTGGATTTCATCATCAATAGTCATAGCTTCAAAGATTCCAATTCTTCCTTTATATCCAGTAAGGTTGCAATAGTTGCAGCCTTTTATTTTTGCTATCTTCATGTCAGGTTTTAGTTCTGGCATATCGGCACCTTTGGGCATATTCTCGAGGTCTTTTTTTATTTCTTCAAATAGCTCAGGAGAAATAGTTTCTAATTCTCCGCATTTAGAACAAACCTTTCTAACTAGTCTCTGAGCAATGGCAACGTTGATAGCAGGGGCAATATTAACTGCTTTTTCTCCCAAGGCCTGTAATCTAGCAATAGTTCCCGCAGCATCATTCGTGTGCAAGGTAGATAAAACCAAGTGTCCAGTTAGAGCAGCCTGTAAAGCAATTGAAGCGGTTTCTAAATCTCTGATTTCTCCAACCAGAATAGCATCAGGGTCTTGCCTAACAATTGATTTTAGTCCAGCTGCAAAGTCATAACCTTTTTTAGGATTGACTTGGGTTTGAGAAATTCCATCCAAATGATACTCAATTGGATCTTCAATTGTTACAACCTTAATCTCTGGATTTCTTATCTTTTTTAAGAAGGCATAAAGAGTAGTTGTTTTACCAGATCCAGTTGGACCAGTAACAATAATCATTCCATTAGGTTTTTCAGATTGTTCGTTGAATTTTTCGTATAAATCTTTTCTTAAACCCAAATCTTCTAAGCTGATTAAGTTTTTAGGGTTCAAGACTCTCATAACGATAGTTTCTCCATATTCAGTAGGAAGAGTTGAGACTCTGACCTCTACTTCTTCGATTCTGTCTTCTTTGTTTAAGATAATGGAAAATCTTCCATCTTGCGGCTTATCTTCAATGTTTAATTTTAATCCTGAGAGAAGCTTAATCCTAGAAACAATTCTTTGGTGTCTTTTTGAATCAAAGGAAACCACTTCTTGTAATACTCCGTCAACTCTCACTCTTAATGTTGACCCACTCTCAATTGCTTCAATATGCATATCTGAGCTATCTAAAATGATTGCTCCAGACATTAAAACTTTAAGGAGAATAGAAACATCTTTTAGGGCAACATCCTCAACCTTCTTTTTTAGAGTTGGGACACTAGTTATATCTTTTTCAAACTCAGTCTCTAATTCACTTTCAATTTCTATTTTTTCCGTTATTGTTTCCATATTGTTTATTTTAAACAAGAAAGTATTTTATCTTTTGCTAAATTTATTGATGATTCTTCAGTTAGGAACATGGCACCGTTGTTTTTTGAAACTCCCTTGAAATTATTTGTTATTTTCAAAATATCCGATTTGTTTTCTGAGTAGAAGATTCCTTTGACAGAGAGGGGAGAAGTTCGACTTTCCCATAAAAGAAGGAAGGACGGTATTTTAAAGAAGTTTTTAATCTTTTCTATTACGAATGGGAAGTCTTTTGAGGTGGCGTTGCTATCAAGCAGGTTTTTTTCTGATAGGGCTGAGATGTATACGTTTTCGTTTTCAGAAAAAGTTAAACTATTTAAAGCTAATTCCAGTATTTTCACCTTTGGATCATTTTTGGAAATTAAATTCAAGTTGCCTCCGTTTTTCAATAGCCATCTTATAGTTGGTATGTTTTTCTTATTGTAGACGTTTTTAGGTGATATGGTCAACCCATAAAGGAGAAAATTAGCCGATTCAGTATTGATATATTCTTGGCCTAATGATTTTATTAAGCAGGAAATGGCTTGGGACAGCGATTGTCCATCTTCGACTAAGTTTATTTCTCCATAGTTTTGATTATTTAAATCAGTATCAATATTAATAACTGTACAGCCATATAGCTGATCAAGGTTGTTGGCACACAATTCTTCCACTTCTTGGAATTCTTGGATGCCAATAGTTATTAATGTGTCATAGTTAGAATTAGAAAGCAAAGATTCTGTTCCAGAAATAATTTTACAAGAATAGCTTTCATTATTAATGTCTTCATTTTTAGGGGTAAGATACAGATCGATTCCTTTGTTGTTTTTTTCGTAATATACCTCAGAGACGTCTTCTTTGAAAGAAATGTGGAATTTTTTCTGTTCTTTTCCTTTAAGAATTTCGTAAATTTTATCTGGTACTTCGTCCAAGGGGAAGAAAGTCTTCTTATTTGCCTTTCTTAGAGCAAAAAAAAGAGCCAAGGTCGCTCCTATGGCATCGTCGCTTGCATTGATTTTGGTTAAAATACCGATGTTTTTACCGTTTTCTATGCTGTTTTTTACCTTCAATATTTCCTCCATATTCTTGCCTTAACCTTACTGTATTTAGGGGCAAAAGTCAATCAAAGCTTGATAGGAGAAATAAGGTACTTAATGTCGATTTTTAATGGTTAAAACGATCGAACTGGACGCATATCGTATGAGTGATTTTTATCGTTATAGGCTTCGTTACCATTACTAAATAATCTTATATAGGCATGATTTAAGTCCCGTTCTGTTGAACTCCAATAGTAATTAGCAGAGAAGCCACCAACAAGATCTTTATTTGTATATAATTTTCCTAATTCATATCTTGATGGTAAATACCAATCACTATAGCCATTTGAAATTAAATCATTACAAAGCTTGGCAGCAATACCAGCAGTAACGCATCCTGTAATAATGTCAGTTGTGTTTTGAGCCCCTGTTCCTATTACATATCCATCAGCTCCTGTTATTAATGTTCCATAGCAGCCCCAAGTTGTTGAGCTTTGATTGGGTCCGGCTATTAATCCATGAGGTACTCCTATTGTGTATCCAGGATCTCCAGGCTTTAAGATGTAGGCTAATATTCCTCCTTGATAACTTTGTCCAATCGCTAGAGTTGAATATCCTGTTGATCCAGAATAGGAATAAAAGGAAGATGAAAGTATAGCAGAAACAGTAAAATCTGTTCCATCGGAAGAATAAGTATAGTAATCACCAGAAACAGGATCTACGGGAGGATTAGGAAGCAATTCTGAAAGAGCTAAATCTAAATTGGTGCAGTTATTGCCAATATTGCAACCTAATTCAATAGGGTAAGATCCGTTGTTCAAAGCGCTATAATAAATTACAGCCTTTCTTATAGCATCAACATGTGTTTTTCTTTTAGTATCATTCGCTGCTGTTGTGGCTCCACTCATTAAAACAATAACAATTCCAGAAATAATTCCGGCGATAGCAATTACTACTAATAATTCAATTAACGTGAAAGCAGTATGTTTATAATTAAACAAAAGATGTGGGGGAAAATTATAGTGGTTCATTAAATTAATTTTATTCCTTTAAAATGATGTGTCAATAGGATTCTATGTATGTTTTGCAAAAAGAGAATGATTATGCAACAATAATAAAAAGTTATGACAAAAGATTTAAATCAAAACCAGGTCCAATTTTTAACTGAAAACTATTTAGAGACCCAAGATATAGGGATGGCTTTAGCTGAAGAAACAAAAAACAGAGATAAAGCTGTTGTTTTTGGTTTAAAGGGTGACTTAGGAGCTGGGAAAACAACTTTTTTACAAGGATTCGCTAAAGGAATGGGAATTAAAGAAAAAGTAATTAGTCCCACCTTTGTTATTATGAATAGATTTGATATTAAAAAAGGTAAGTTTAAGAATTTTTATCACCTAGATTGTTACCGCATAGAAGATGTTAAGGAAATGGAAAATCTTGGCTTTGAAGAGATAATTTCTGATCCCCAAAATGTAGTTTGTATTGAATGGCCAGAGAAGATTAAAAAGATTCTTCCTGAAGAGATAATCTTAATTAAATTTAAGATTACTAGCGAGAATAATAGAGAAATAACAATTGATTATGGAAAATAAAGAAAATTTTGTCATTATTGATAGTAATTCAATCATTCATCGTGCTTTTCATGCCTTGCCTCCATTAAAAACTAAGGATGGAGAGATTGTTAATGCCGTCTATGGATTTCTTTTGGTTTTATTCAAATTACTTAAAGAATTAAAGCCTAAGTATTTTGTGGCTTGCTTTGATTTGCCCGAGCCAACTTTCAGAAAAAAAGCTTATGAAGAATACAAAGCTCATAGAAAGAAAGCGCCCGATGAATTATATAATCAGATTCCAATGGTTAAAAAAGTTTTAAAGACTTTTAACGTTCCTGTTTTTGAAATGGCCGGATATGAGGGAGATGATTTAATTGGAACATTAACTAATTCCTTAACTAAGGGAAAAGAAAATGGAGTTAGAAATATAGTTGTTTCAGGAGATCTAGATAATCTGCAATTAATTAATGATAATACTCTAGTGTATTTTTTAAATAAAGGAGTTAAGAATGGATTGATGTATGACGAAAAAATGATTAACGAAAAATTTGAAGGATTAACCCCTTTGCAATTAATCGATTACAAAGGATTGAGAGGCGATGTTTCTGATAATATTCCTGGGGTCAAAGGAATAGGGGAAAAGACAGCTTTGAAATTAATAAAAGAATTTGGAAGTATTGAAAATTTGTATAAAAATATAGAAAAAGCTGATTTACCAAAAAGCGTTAAAGAAAAACTTGTTCAAGGAAAAGAAAAAGCTTTGTTAAGCAGAGAATTGTCAGAAATAAGAAAAGACGTACCGATTGAAGTTAATATGAAAGACTGTGAATGGGGAGGATATGATGAGAAAGAAATTGTTTCCATGCTTAAAGATTTCGGGTTTAATAGTTTAATTAAAAATATATCTACTGAAGAAGAAAAAACTGTTGGTCAAAATTTGAAGTTGTGGTAGAATAAAGCTTAATGGAGGATAAAATATTAAACTTCACAGAGACTAAAGAAGACGAACTTAGAAGGGTAAGGGCGGCTCTTTTGAATATTCTAGAAGACACGGAAGAAGCAAGAAAAGAAGCGGTCAGAGAGAAGAACAAAACTATGACCATGATTGAGAATCTTACTGATGGGATTCTTCTTTTAAACAATAAAAATGAAGTAGAGATTATTAGTCCCTTGGTCGTTGATTTTTTTAGAAAAACCAAGGCGGAGATTATAGGAAAGAATATCGTTGATTTATTTGATAATGAAGAGTTGAAACAATTCCAAGATTTATTAGTCGATACTAAAAAGAGAAAAGTTAATGCGGTTACAAATAGGGAGATTTCAATAGGCAAAAGAATGGATATTGAGGTCAGTACAGTTTTCTTAGAAGAAGGAGCTGAAGAGGGAGGAATTTTGATAATTCTTCACGACGTGACAAGAGATAAATTGGTTGAAAGAATGAAGACAGAATTTGTTTCAATCGCTGCTCATCAATTAAGAACTCCTTTATCAGCAATCAAATGGACTCTTAGGATGGTTTTAGATGGAGACACTGGAGAACTTAATTCGGAACAAAAAGAATTATTGGAAAAAACTTATGTCAGCAATGAAAGAATGATTTCTTTAATTAATGATCTTTTGAACGTATCAAGAATTGAAGAAGGTAGATTCTTGTACAAGCAAGAATTAGTTAATCTCGAAGATGTCATTTCAATCGTTATAGATAGTTCTCAGGAGTTATTAAAGATGAAGAAGATGAAATTAACTTTTGAAAAGCCAAAAGAATCTTTGCCGCAAGTCAGTGCTGATAGGGAGAAAATGGAGCTAGCTGTTCAAAATCTTTTGGAGAACGCAGTTAAGTATACTCCCGAAGGAGGGAAAATTGATATTTCTTTAGAAAAAGATAATGATAATATTATTTTCAAGATTAAAGATACAGGAGTTGGAATTCCGGATGATCAACATGAAAGAATCTTTACTAAGTTTTTCAGGGGAGACAATGTTATCCGAATGGAAACTGAGGGTTCTGGCTTGGGACTATATACAACAAGGAATATTATCGATGCTCACAAGGGTAAGATTTGGTTTGACTCAAAAGAGGGAGAGGGAACTATTTTTACTTTTACTATTCCTATTCCAAAGATATGAAGAAACTAATCAAACAAGCCTTTACTTTGATTGAATTATTAGTAGTCATCGCTATTATCGGTATTTTGTCTGGATTAATTGTAATTTCAATGAGTGGCGTGACTAATAAAGCCAATATCGCCAAAGCACAGGTTTTTTCTAATTCTTTAAGGAATTCATTAATGTTAAATCTTGTTTCAGAGTGGAAGTTTGATGAATTAACTACTGCATCTAATGGAACAGCTATTATTGATTCGTGGAGTGGCAATACGGGAACTTTAATTACCGATAATACTACTACTGAAAAATTATCTTCTGATTGTATTTCTGGTAAATGCCTTAGACTTGATGGTACAGGTGATTATATAAGTTTTTCTTTTGTTCCAGGAGTTGTAACAACAGAAAATTATACTATCGGAACTTGGATTAAGAAAACGGTTTCTAGTAGTGGTACAGTCATAAATATTTCAAACTCATCGTCAAATCGCAATGGAATAACTTTTACTGCTAATAGGGTAGCATGTGGTTTATATAATACTGCTTACATTAGGTTTATATCTACCTTCGATATTTCTTTAAATGTTTGGCACTATATTACTTGTGTTAATAGATCAACTGTCCTTGTTTTATATATTGATGGCGTTATTGCTACTACTGAGGTGGGCGGATTAGGATTAGCAGGATCGCAAAACTATATCGGTTACAATAGTAACGATCCAAGTTATTTTAATGGATTTATTGACGATGTTCGCATATATAATACAGCTATTCCTACATCTCAAATTAAAGAACAGTACTATGCCGGATTAAATAAATTATTAACTAATGGAGAAATAACCGAAGAAGAATATAGTCAAAGGATAGAAGGAATGAGAATATCCAAGTATTGACCAGTTTATATATTAGGTTTAGAATATAAGAAAACATATGTTTAAAAAAATATTGTTAATTGAAGATGATAAGTTTTTAAGAGAATTAATGAGTAAAAAACTCATTACTTTGGGTTACGACGTTGTTTCAGCAGCTGACGGAGAGTCAGGATTAGTTATGATTAAAGAAACAAAGCCTGATGTAGTTTTATTGGATTTGATTTTGCCTGGGATTAATGGTTTTGAAGTTTTAGAAAAAGCCAAACAGGATCCAGAGATCGCTAATATTCCAGTTGTTATTCTTTCTAATTTAGGGCAAGGAGAAGACATTGAAAAAGGTTTAGCCTTGGGAGCAAAAGATTTCTTAGTTAAGGCCCACTTTACTCCTCAGGAAATAGTTAATAAGTTAAAGACCATATTAGGATAATGCCTGAACTTCCAGAAGTAGAAACAATTGTCAGAGATTTAAGAAAAGAGGTCCTTCATAGGACCTTTATTGATATTTGGAGTGATGCAAGAAATATTATTAAAAAAGAGACTTTTGAATCATTTAAGAAGAGACTGGTTGGGAGGGAGGTAGTCGGAGTCAGAAGAAGAGCTAAGAATATCTTGATTGATTTATCTGATGATTATGTCCTTTTGATTCATCAAAAGATTTCGGGACACCTTCTTTTGGGGAAGTGGAAACTCGAGAAAGGAATTTGGACTTCTGAAAAAGAAGGCCCACTTTTAACCGATCCAATCAATAATTATATTCATGTAGTTTTTTCTTTAGATGATAACAGGCAAATAGTTTTATCTGATGCGAGAAAATTTGCTAAAGTTGAGCTATGGAAAAAAGATGAATTAGAAAATTCCGAAGATTTTCTTGAGTTAGGACCAGAGCCATTAGAAAAAGATTTTACTTTTACTGAATTTAAGAAATTATTTGAAAAAAAGAAAGGAAAGATAAAGCAGGTTTTAATGGACCAGAACTTTATTTCTGGTATTGGCAATATTTATGCTTCAGAAATTCTTTTTAAGGCTAAAATTCATCCTGAAGAGGAAATTAAAAATCTAAACGAAAAAGACTTAAAAGGAATATATGATACAATGAGAGACATATTGGAAAAAGCAATTGAATTAAAAGGCGATAGTTTTTCTGATTTTAGAACGCTTTATGGAGAAAAGGGAGGAGCACAAAGCATGAACAAGGTTTATCAAAAAGAAGGCAAATCTTGTCCGAGATGCGGAGGAATAATAAAAAGAATAACGCAGGGAGGAAGAGGCACATTCTTCTGTCCTAAGTGTCAAATAAAGAGATGATCATATTATTGTACGGCGAAGATACATATAGGGAAAAAGAGAAATTAAGAGAGATAATGGAGGAACATAAAGAAAAACACAAGAGTGGGCTTAATTTGAGATATCTTGAAGGAAAAACGATTTCTTTTGATGATTTAAGAAATGAAATTTTGGGAATTTCTATGTTTAAAGAAAAGAAGCTGGTTGTAGTTTTAAATCCTCTTTCTAATTTAAAATTAAAAGAAGATATATTAGAAAAAGGAGAAGCATTTGTTTCTTCGGATAATGTCCTGCTTTTAGTTGAACAATCGAAGATGTTAAAAAAAGATAAATTTCTTTCTTTTGTAGAAAAAAATGGTAAGGTGCAGGAATTCGAATTATTAACCGGAGTAAAGTTAAAAAACTGGATTAAAAAAGAAATAGAAGAGAAAGAAGGGAAGATAGAAGATGCAGCCTTAGAAAAATTAATAGAATATATTGGTTCAGATTTATGGAGAGTGGAAAATGAAATTATGAAATTAGTCAGCTATTCTAAGAATATTTCAGAAAAGAATATTGATTTGTTAATTCATCCAAATCATGAGACTAATATTTTTGATACAGTTGATGCTATTGCCGTTAAAGACAAGAAAAAGGCAATTAATTTAATTAAGAACCATGTTGAGAAAGGGGAATCAGCCATATATATATTAGCAATGATTGCCTCACAAATCAGAAATATTCTTTCAGTTAAAAGTGGAGGAGCGGGGCAATTAGGCATGCATCCTTTTGTTTTTAGGAAGACGACTTATCAAGCTAAGAATTTTAGTTTAGAAGAATTGAAAAATATATATTCAAGGATAACTCAGCTTGATTCAGAAATAAAAGTTGGTAAAATAGATCAAAGTATTGCATTAGACGTTTTAATTTCAGAAATATGAAAAAGATTATTTGTTTCGATGTTAATGGAACATTAATAGAAGAGAATTCTTGGGGAATTTTTACCCAAGGAGATGAATTGATTGAAAAAGAAATTGAGGAGATATTTAATGGATATTATTCTGGGAAAATATTAATAGATGATGCTTGGGGAAAATTGGTAGTCGTCCTAAGAAGAACAGGTAGGGCGAATAAGGATTTCGTATTTAATTGTTGGGATCAAGCTAGTACCTTTAAGGATGGAACTGAGGAGGTTATTAAATATTTGAAAGATAAAGGATATAAAATATATCTCATCTCTTGTTCAATTGATGTTTATCTTGATTGTATGGTTAAAAAATTAGCACTGGATGGCTTTTATGCTGGTAGCCATTTAATTTTTGATTCTTTAGGAGAATTAGAAAAGATTACTAGTGATTGCGTGAAGGGGAGAGAATTTAAAAAAGAAAAATTAAAAGAATTATCAGAGAAAGAAAATGTTAGTGTTGAAGATATCATTTTTGTTGGCGATGGAGATAATGATGTCGGAGTTTTTGAAATGACTAAACATGGAATTGCAATGGGGGATAAGAATGAAAAATTGCTTAATTGTTCATGGAAGCAGATTAAGTTTTTAGAAGAAATTAAGGAAATATTGTGAATTTTACTACTATAAAGAAATATTAGTCAATAAATAAAATCTCATAAAAGGGTGCTTTATATGCAATTAAATAATATATCGGTTATCAAAATATTTGAATTTATCTCTGACAATATAAGCCTCTTCGACAATTTCCTGTTTCCAACCACCCTCTTCTACTAATTTTTTAACAATATTTTCTTTAATAATTTTATTATTTTCACAGGCATTAATATAGACGATTAATTTTTTTTGTGAAGTAGTTAAAATTGGGAACTCTTTTTTTGATTTTGGACTTCTGAACGTTGCTTGTAGTATTTTAATTATTACAGTAAAGAGCACAATAAGGCCAGCTCCTATTATGAGAATAGGGATAAGGCCAGCTCCTCCCGTGCACACAATTAAGAAGATGATAGAGGCGCCCCCATAAAAAAGAGCAATGCCACCAACAGCGGTTGAGATGAAAGCAATGATACCTTTTGATATAGAGTTCATAGTTATTTATTTATTTTTTTATGTCCCTGATTCATAAGAAAGATAATATAAGTAACAAATGGTAGAACAATTAAAAGGTAGAAGGTTGACCCTAGGAATATCTCAACTGGAAGGTTTATTATCGGGATAGTAAAGCCAGAAAAGTTATTAATGGTCTCTTGTCCGTAAATTCTCATGCCTTTTCCAATAAGGAAAACTTCAAGAAAGAAAACTGGAACGATTGAAATGGTGAAGTAAAGAACGAATTTTTTCAAAATACCAAAATAACCAAGGTATTCATCTATCAAGGTTACTGATAGCCAAATCATGATAGTTCCAATTAATGTTAAGACTATTGAGACATTAGGAACTACATATGACCAGTTCCAGAAGCCAACATTATTTACCATTGTTCTAGTCATAATATCGAATGATAGTATTCCTATAAAGCAAACGAAGAAAGAGAGGAGATTGTTTTTTTTGACCGGGGTAATTAATTTATTGTCTATTTTTAAATTCCAATATTTATAGAAAGACATTACAAAAAGAGAAATTATAAAAGAGTAATAGAAAGGGAAGAAAGTAATTGTTGTTTGTGAAAATGCTTTTAGTGTTCCTTCCGAAAAAACTCTTATTCCCAAGTTCATCATTATGGCTTCAAATAAGATTGCTATAAAAGATAATATTACAGTAGATAGTAAAAAGTTTTTAATAGTGTATTTACCTAGGTATTTATTGGCGATGTAGTCGCTTAAAAGAATAAAGGATGCCCAAGCCATACTCATAATCCAACTAGTCTTAATATAGATATAGGCCCATAATCCTAACCTAACTGTGCTGAACATTGAGGCTGTAAACATCTGGAAAAGAGTAAAGATTAAAAAACCAATAAACCATCTTGTGATTACCTTATTTTCTTTTTTTCTTAAAAAGATAATTGAAATAATGGAGAAAGCAACCAAAATAAATTCAAAGATAATTATTTCTGGAGTTGCAATTTTATCAAAAAAGTGAAAATTATTATGCACATCAACAAGGCTCGCGAAGAAAGCTGAAGGAGGCATATTAGAAATATTTGATAATAATTCAGTAGGTGTCATATTTTTACGTTTTTAAAATTATTTTTTGATATATATTCATTATTTATTAAATTTTTATCTTTTAATCTGCAGCCATTACATTTGCAACATTTAAAAGTTGTTTTCATTTTATCTAATATTTCATGAAGTGGCTCTTCTCTGGTATTTCCAAAAACAGAGTGATTGAAATCACAGGGGCAGACTTCTCCAAAAGGACTGACGTAGAAGTAGTTTATTCCGCCTGAGCAGCCGATACTTCGGTATGATGATGTATATCCATAAATTAAAATTCCAGGGTAGTCTTCGCGTTCGTTGTATTTTTTAGAGAATTCTATTACTTCGTCATTGAAAGCATTGCTATCCATTAAATCTTCTCTTTGAGCATATTTGCCCGAAGGTGTAGCTCCAAAAACTAAAACCTCGTGAATGCCTTTTTCCTTAGCTAATTCAACAATTTTTTCTAGTTCGCCCTCTCTAAAGGCCTCTGGAGTCATACAGCAAGATATTCCAACTGTTAATCCAGCTTTCTTAGCGCTAATAATTCCTTCTATTGCTTTGTCTAATAAGTTATCTATCTTTCTGAACTGATTATGTTTTTCTGGTATAGCCGAATCAATACTAACATAAACGCCATCTAATCCAGCTTTCTTTAATTTTTTAGCAGAATCTTTTAGATGATATCCGTTTGTAAATAAAATAACCGTTGATAGTTTTTTATCAACAGATTTAATTATGTCAAAAATATCAGGGTTTAATAGTGGTTCTCCTCCAACAAGATTTATTACGATTACTCCATTCTCTTGAGCATCTTTTATGATTTTTGTATATTCTTCTTTTTTAAGAGGATTCTTTTTATCTTTTAGATCATCGGTATGAAAGCTACAATGCCCGCAATTAGCATTACATTTTTCAGTGACAGCCAAACTCATTAAATTATGATTTGTTCGTCCGGTCAGTGTTTTGTAGAAATTTCTAGCTACAAAATTAGCAGAGGCAGAGGAGAAGAGTGCAGGAGTTGATAAAGAAAAAACGGGGTATCCGTCTCTAAAGTGTATAATCTTGTTATGATTTAAATATATTTTATATGTGTTTTGGATAAAAAAATCAGAATAAGATCCTCCCTTAAGAAATAATGATGTTCCTATTCTTATTTTTGTAATTAGTCTTTTAAACATTAATTTTATACCATAATAGTAACACGAGAGAATAAAAAATAAAAGAAAAGGTAGTTTTGCAAACCTATTCTTCTATGTTATTATGATGCCATATGCCATATATTAATATAATAGAACAAAATGAAAGAAATAGCCATTTATATTAAAGAAAGGTTTCCTATTCTTTCGGTAATGCTTTTTTCGTTATTATTGCTGTCTTCAATCGATTTGTATATCTTTGGAAAATTTAACTTTAATGCTGTTTTTTGCGTCGGAACCATTTTAATGGTTTTTTTTCTTTTAAGGGTTAGAATCACAGATGATATCAAAGATTTTGAATATGATAGTGATTTTCATAAGAATAGGGCACTGCAGAGAAAGGTAATTTCTATTAAGCAATTAAAGATTGTCCTGACCATGGTTTTATTGGCTGAATTAGTTTTGCAATTTTTCTTGCCATCATTTGCCGTGTATCTATATCTTGGACTTTTAGTTTATTCTTTTTTGATGTACAAGGATTTTTTTAGTAAGAATTTATTAGAAAGGGCATTCTTTTTATATATATTGCTACATCAAATAATATTCTCTTTTTATATTTATTATTATATTTGCATCTTTAGCGAGAAAGTAATTGCTTTAGGAATCAAAGATTTTTTAGTAATTATTTTTCTATTCTTAACGATGTATATTTATGAAGTATCGAGAAAGATGAATCATCGATTTGATGTAGAAAATAAGAAAACAAATGATACTTATGTTTATAGATGGGGGAAGAAGAATGTGATGATTTTACTTTTTTCTTTTATCTTTTTGCAATTGGCTTGTTTATCGTTTATCTTTGAAAGCATCAATATATTTCTACTTTTCTATTTTTTAATCACTATCCTGGGCATTCTTTTTAAAAAGATAAGAGAAAAAGAAGTTTATTACATTTTTATTATTATTTTTAGTTTACTTACATTTATTAGCTATTATTTAATATGAATAAAATAGGCAATAAAGCTAAAAATCTATTGTGGCTAAAAGAAAGCAACATTCCAGTTGCCGATTTTGTAATAATAAAGCCCGAAGATGTTATTATTGATTATAATAAAATAAGGAAGAATATTTTAAACAATATTGAAAAGACTAATCTAGATATTTCTAAGATTGTAGACGATTTTAAGTGGAAAGAAGAGAAGATTAAGAAATATTTAGAATTTACAAATAAGAAAGTTGCTTTCAGAACATCTTCTTTTCTAGAAGATGGGAGTGAATATTCTTTTGCTGGACTATATGAGACCTTTTTAAATATTAATTTAACAGGGTGTAATTTTAAAAAGTATGTTTCTCTATGTATTAAAAGTCTTTTTTCTAATTTGGTTATTTCCTATTTAGAGCAAAACAATTTAGATGCAAACAAATTAGATTGCTCAATTATTATTCAAGAAATGTTCTATCCTGATTATTCTGGTGTTGCCTTTGTCTACGAAAGAGATGGAGATTCGCAATTGGTTTACAAAGAAGGAGCTTGCAAGAATGTTGTTGATGGAGAAGATGCTTATTCTTTTAAGCTCAATAATCTTTCCGATGATTTTAAGAAAATTAATAATTACAAAGAGCTTTTATTTTGTCTTAAAAATATATACAGGCTAAAGAATTTTCCTCAAGATATTGAGTGGGGGATATATAATGGTTCTTTTTGTATTTTGCAGACAAGGGATATAACGAGAGATGTTTCAAGTAGTAAGCTTAAACTTGAAACTTATGATTGTACTAATATTTCAGAAAGTTATCCGGGGATAACCGTTCCTTTAACGTATTCTTTTATAAATTATTTATATTCAAAAGTTTACATATCTTTCTTTTCAATGTTTAGAATCAAGAATATAGAAAAGCATAAAGATATTTTTGATAACTTATTAGGCTATATTAATGGTAGGGTCTATTACAAAATAGATAACTGGTATAATTTTTTAAAGATATTGCCTGGCTATCGATATAATAAGGATTTTTTTGAGGCAATGCTTGTTCCTAAAAAGAAGATAAAGATAAAGAAAGAACAGAAGTTTAAGGGATTGTTTATTCGTAACTTTGCAATAATCATCAAGTTTGGGTTTAAACTTTTTTTCTACAAAAGGGATCATCAAGAATTTTTAAATAAATTCAATTTTAAATACGAACAGCATAAAAAGAAGAATCTTAAAAAATTATCTAATGATGAAATTTTTAGTTATTACGAAAAAAAAAGAGATGGATTTTTAGATGATTGGAAGATTCCCATAATGAATGATTTCAGATTAATGGTTTTCCATGGATTATTAGGCAAGTTTTATAATAAGGAAGGGCAGGCGACCTCGAAAGAATTGAATGAGATAATGTCTGGTTTCGCAAAGGAACAATATTTTGAAATAATCAAAGAGCTAAGTAAATTATCGTCCATTGTTGATCAGGATAAAGAACTTAAAGCTATTTTCTCTCAAAAAAATAATAAGGAAATTTACAGCAATATTTTAAATAACGATAACCATAAAGTTAAAGATTTTAAAAATAAGCTGTATTTCTATCTTAATAATTTCTATTACCGAAGACCAGGAGAATTAAAACTAGAAAGCGAAGACATTAATGATAACCCAGAAATTATCATCAATCTTATTAAAAGCTATCCTAAAGAAATAAAAGAAAGAAATTTGGCAGTAAAGTTCAATAATCCTATTGTTAGAATGTTAGCGGACAAGACTAAAGATGCCATTAGGAACAGAGAAATATTTAGAGCCAAAAGAGCCATTGTTTTCGGTGTCGCCAAGGAGTGTTTTATGCAAATAGCTTCCAATTTTAAAGATTCTGGGGTAATAGAATATAAAGAAGACATTTTCTTTTTAAACACTGAAGAGATCAAGAGTATCATAAATAGAGCAATAGTAGAGGCTGATTATAAAGAATTAATAAGAAAAAGGCAGGCAAGAATAGAACAATACAAGGCCATGACTTTGCCAGACAGGATAATCATTTGTGATTATGGGGACAAGACAGTTATTCTCGATGATACAATCGAGGTGTCTGATAGCTTGACTGGTTCCCCAGTATCTGACGGTGTTGTCAGGGGAAGAGTCTTAGTTTTAAAGAAGTTCGAAATTAATGCTGACTACAAAGATAAAATTTTAGTCACCTATCAAACTGATCCTGGCTGGTCAATTATTTTCCCTCTTTTGAAAGGCGTTGTACTGGAAAGAGGAAATGCTTTATCTCACGCATCTATATTGAGTAGGGAGATGGGGATACCTTCGGTCGTTAAAGTTAGTAATGCAGTTTCAATGTTTAAAAATAATCAATTAATAGAACTAAATGGAAGCAACGGAGAAATCAAAATTATTAAAGAATAATATAGCCAATATAATATCTTTATTAATAGTGCCGCTTAGTTTAATTGCTTTTTATTATCTTTATATTAAAGAAGTCTTTTTGGCCTTTTTATTTATCAGTCTTTGTTTTTATCTAGATACGATCGATGGGTATATCTCAAGGAAACTGAAAATTGAGAGCGAGCTAGGGAGATCAATAGATTCTTTTTGCGACTTTATTATATATTTAATATTTCCCATTTACTTTATTTTTCAGTATTTAAGCTTTAATCTCTTGATGACTTTTTTAATTTCCGTCCTCGTTTTAATTACAGGGATTATTAAATTAAATCGTTTCAATAGCGAAGGATTTATTATCGTTAATGGGGAAAAATATTATCGAGGGATGATGGTTCCATATGTTCTTCTGTGTGTAGCTATTTGCTATATTATTTACTCTAATTTTTTTGGAGGAATAATCTATTTAATTCCTTTTGTTATGATGGCGATATCTATTTTAATGGTGTCGAGTATAAAGTTTAAAAAGACCAATAATTATCTTTGGTATCTTTTAATGGTTCTTATTTTATGGATGATTTATTAATTAGAAATAGTTTTTATAATAATGACGAAATTGTTAAGGATGTTTATTCCACCTTAAGGAAGGAAAGCAATTTGTCGCGAAGATCAGTAAAAGAATTAAATAGGTATATAAAAAATAAAGAACTATATTGTCTTTATGAAAAGAAAGAATTTATCGGTTTTATCCTTAGAACCAAAAGAAGCAATGAGTTAATTGAAGTGCACGGAATGTATATCAAACCGTCATTCAGAGGTCTCGGTTATTCCAAATTTTTAATGGATGATGTTACTAAGGATAAAGCGTTTAGTTACTTAGGAGCCGTCTTCAGTCAAAAAGTTAAAGATAGACTTATTTCTTGGGGCTTTAAAGAAATTCCGTTCTCAAGTTTAAAATTTAGAGAGAAGGTCAGTTTTCTAAAAGCAAGATTTAAAATACATAGATTGTTAGAGGTTAAAAGACACTTTTCCGAAAAGAAAGAATTAACATTTTTTATAAAATGAGTTTAATATTTTTTATTGTTTTATCAATATCTTTCATTTTTACTTTATCACTAGAAATAGTTAAAAGGTATTTTAAGCTAAGAGTTATTTACACTAGAAAGATTGCCCACCTTTTCTTTTTTCTTATTATCCTAATTGCTCACTCTCTGTTAAGTATTAAAGATTGCTTATTGATACTATTTATCTTTTTGTTAGTCTTTATTGTTTCTTATATCCGTTATTTATTATCTTCAATTCATATAAAGGAATATGTTACTTATGGAGAATTATTTTATATTGTATGCTTCATACTGCTTTTTGTTTTTTGGGGCAATAATTATTATATTTTCACTAGCTCAGCTTTTGTTTTGGGATTTCTCGATCCAATAAGTTCTTTAATTAAAAAAGAAAACAAAAAAGAAATTAGATATAATCTAATATATTTAATTCTATGCTTTGTGATCCTTTTTTTGATTGCTTTCTACTTTAAAGAGTTTAATTTTACTAAGATTATAGTTGCTTCAATTGCTGCTATGGTAGCTGACCGTTTTTCTGAACACGGACTGGATAATATTACTACGCCCATAATTGTTGCTTTACTTTTATCTTAAGAAGAAGAATATCTGTTGAGAAGTGTAGTGCCACCGCTAAAACAAAAACTCCATAAATAAAAATTATATCAATATGATAGATAAAGATTAAGCAGATGCAACAGAAAATAATTGAATCAATATTATCTAGAACAAGGAAGATTATTTTTTGAGTGTTTTTTTTGGAGATTTCTCCAGGAGGAATTCCTAGTCTTCTTTTGATGAAAGAATTAGGCAGTTCTCCAAGGGGATAGGAAAGGCCCAATAGGAAAGATTTAAATAAGTTGCCTGTTAGGAAGACTTCGTTTCTCCCATTCATTAAAAGAGTAAAAAGGAAAGTAAAAAAGAAACAAAAAAGAGGCATCAATAAAAGACCTCGAAAAGTTTTGTTTTTACCAAAAATATTAGTTTTAAAATCTAGGGGCTTATTTAAAAAGTTAAGCCACTTTGTTTTTAAGAAAAGGATAAAAAGTATTCCCGAGAGAAAAATTGGCAGAATATACAGAAAACATTCTATAAGATAACTAATCATAAAATTATTATATCATAATGTTTTTAGTCTGGGCAGGGGAAATGCTGAAGCAAGAGAAAACCGGGTTTCCCCGGTTCTTTTATTTCTTAGTAGATTTAGCTATTTTCTTCATCATTCTTGACTTCTTTCTCGAAGCAGTATTTTTCTTTATAACCCCTCTTTTAGCAGCCTTATCAAGAGCTTTGTAAATTCTAGGAAGTAGCTTAGTAGCTTCTTCTACTTTATTTTCAGTTAACAAAGCATTAGCTTCTTTGATAAGCTTTCTCATTTCTAAGACTCTCTTTGTGTTGACGACTCTGCGTCTTTCAATCTGAGCAGGACGTCTTTTGGTTGTTTTTGTAACTGGCATATAGGATATATATACACTAATTTATTGAAATTTGCAAGCTTTTTAATTTTCCGCTATTTTTACTATCCTTTGGTTATATTCTTCTCTCGTTATGCTCCCACTACTTAATAGTTTATTCAATCCCACATAGTATAGTTCTTTTATTTGAGAAGTAGAGGCAGCAGTTTTGTAAAGACGGACATTATCTATTCTTCCTGGCCAATAATAAGCACCATTAGCAGAATATCTTCCAATAGTTAATGTCTGGTTATTCGCTACCATATTGCCAGAAAGAGTGGTTTTAGCGTCACCCCTTATTCCATCAACATAACAATAGCCAGTCGTCCCATCGTATGTCCCTACTACATTAAACCAAGTGTTTAATTTCGAAACGATTGGGCATACAGCAGATGTTCTTGTTGTTCCATTAGAGTATTCAAGATAAAATCTGGTTGTGGTCGGTTGGTAATAAAGCCAGAAGTGATTATTAGATCCTTGAGCGCCTTTCGAAACCAGACTAGCTTCGGTGGTGGGCATTGATGTCATTAAGGCCCAAGCTTCTACAGTAATATCAGTAACGTCTAGGGTTGTTGAAATTCCGCATCCGATGTAGTTGCTAGTCCCAAACTCAATACAAGATCCGTTAACACAATTCGATCCCGTTCTAACAATTGGAGAACCACCAACAGATCCATTGTTAACGCTGCTCCAGGTATCTAGAACATCGCTTGAAGTAACAACGCTCCCATCAGTAGATGTTCCGTCAAATTTCCACTCCGAGATCATGTCTATCATCAAAGAATTCCTTAATGAATTAGAAAATACTTGTGCTTTGGCGACATTAGCTTTCTGAGTTACTCCACCCATGCTAACCACAATTAAACCGGAAAGAATTCCGATAATAGCAATAACCACCAATAGTTCAATTAGAGTAAAAGCTTGTTTAATTAATTTATCCATCGATTTATTTTATCATTTATCGAAAAATAGACAAGGAGATTCGTTGTTGGTATAATGATTTTAATGATAAGTCACATCTACGGTAAAGTTATATACAAAGACGATAAAAAGATTATTCTTGATAAGTCAGGGATAGGTTTTGAAGTTTTTTTGTCTCTTACTGATTTAAGAGAATTAAAAATTGGGGAAGAGAGAGATATTTATACCTATCTTTTTTTAGGAGAGAAGATTATTGAACTCTATGGTTTTTTGACTCCAGAGAAATTAGAGCTATTCAAGATATTAAAAGGTGTTTCCGGGGTCGGGCCTAAAACCGCTATGGGACTAGCAGTAGCTGGTTCTTTAGAAATATTAAAGAATTCATTAGAACAGGGAGAATTGCCCAATGATGTCAAAGGGGTGGGAGTCAAAAGATTGCAGAAAATATTATTAGAAATAACAGGGAAAATAAAGGAAGTAAAGAAAGTTGCTCCCAAGAAGATCACTAAAGACGAAGTATTTGATGCTTTAACTGCTTTGGGTTTTAATAAGCAAGATGTGGCTGATGCTATCAGCCAGATTCCCGAAAACGTTAAGGGTGCCAAAGAAAGATTAAGAGAATCTTTAAAATTATTAGGAAAATGAGCATTAAGAATTTTATTAGAAAATTGCTTCCTAAAAGCTTGATTAATTTTTACCATTTAGGCTTTGCTTTTTTGTCAGCTCTAATCTATGGTTTTCCTTCGCGAAAGATAAAAGTGATAGGAATCACAGGAACCAATGGTAAATCAACTACCCTGAACATTGCTTCTAAGATTTTTGAAACTAATGTTTTTAAGGTTGCTGCCCTAACTTCAATTATGTTTAAAATAGGGGAGAAGGAAGAAGAGAATAAATTGAAGATGACGATGCCGGGAAGATTTGTAATCAACAAGTTTTTAAATGAAGCAGTTAAGGCTAAATGCGATTATGCTTTCATTGAAACAACTTCAGAGGGAGTAGCTCAGAATCGCCACAAGTTTATAGACTTCAAGACAGCAGTTATTACTAATTTAAATCCTGAACACATTGAGTCTCACGGCGGATTTGATAATTACAAGAAAGCTAAGGGAAAATTCTTTAATGATGTTAAAGGAACACATATTATTAATATTGATGATAAGCATTCTCCATACTTTTTAGATTTTTTTGCCAACAAAATTATAACTTATGGTATTAAGAGTGACAAAGCTGATATTAAAGGAGAGAATATTTTTGCCAATTCTAATGGTTCAAGTTTTAGTGTCAATGGCGTTAATTTTAATTTAAAGATTTTGTGTGATTTCAATATTTATAACGCTTTGGCTGCAATTGCGATAGCGACCTCTGAGGGAATTAGCGTCGAGAATTGCAAGAAGGGAATTGAATCAGTTAGCCAGATAGCAGGAAGAATGGAAAAATTAATTGACTCTCCGTTTGAAGTTTTTGTTGATTATGCTTTTGTTCCCGAAGCATTAGAGAAGGTTTATCAATTTGTAAAACCAAAGAATGGAAAACTAATTTGTGTTTTGGGTTCTTGCGGAGGAGGAAGAGATAAATGGAAGAGGTCAGTTTTAGGAGGATTAGCAGATCAATATGGAGATATTGTTATTGTCACCAATGAAGATCCTTATGATGAAAAACCAGAAGACATTATTGATCAGGTTAGTGTTGGTGTTAAGAATAAAGATAAATTAATTAAGATCTTTAATAGGAGAGAGGCGATAAACAAGGCAATATCATTAGCTAAAGATAGTGATGTTGTTGTTATAACCGGAAAAGGATGTGAACCATGGATTTGTTGGGAAGGGGGAAGGAAAGAAGCTTGGGACGATAGAAAGATAGTTAGAGAAGAATTTGAGAAAATACGCCCATAAGCTTATTTATTTGTTTTCTTGACACAAAGTCCTTTTCAGGTAGAATAGAAATGTCTTATGAATATACATATAGCTTTAACAGGTGAGCCAGTTTTTAGCTTTTTGGGAATTAACTTTACCAATACTTTTGTTATAAGTATATTCTTAGCATTATTTATTATCGTTTTTTTTCTTTTTGCGTTTAGAAAAAGAGAGCTTATTCCTGGAAAAATGCAGAATTTCTTCGAATTTATCCTAGATTCAGTCTTCTCTATTTTTGATGGAATGACGGGAGATAGGAAAAAAACGGAAGAAATTTTTCCTTTGGCTGGAACATTGTTTATTTTTATCTTATTGAATAATTTATTAGAAGTAGTCCCCGGGTTGGGGATTTTTCCTTTTTTAAGATCGCCTAGTTCAGATATTCATTTCACCTTAGCTTTAGCTATTTTTTCAATGGTTTTTATTCATTTTACAGCAATCAAGAAATTGGGAGGAATTGAATATTTGAAAAAGTATATTAAACTTGAAAGCCCTATCATGTTTTTTGTAGGATCATTAGAGGCAATGGGAGAAATTACCAGAACAATGTCTTTGGGGATTAGGTTGTTTGGTAATTTATTTGCAGGTGAAATATTATTGATGATTATATCTTTCATGGTTCCATATATAGTTCCACTCCCATTCTTAGCCTTAGAGATTTTCGTTGGATTTATTCAGGCATTAGTATTTTCATCATTAATAACAGTATTCTATGTCACAACAACAGCCGAAGAGCATTAATATTGGATATGTACTTGCGATGGGAAGTCAATTAGGATTTCTAATTGCTTTTCCCTTGATAGTTTGCGTAATTATAGGAGTAGTGATAGATAAGAAGTTGAATACGTTTCCATGGTTCATGTTGATTATGGTGTTGGTGGGATTAGGATTAACCGTTGTCGACGTATATAAAATAGTAATTCCGTTTTTGGAAAAAAGGTCGGGTAATAATTTAAGTAATAATAAAAAATAATTTAAACAAATATATGGAATCATTAACAGCAGTCGCAGCAGCATTGGCCATTGGTTTAGGAGCAATCGGACCAGGCCTAGGTATTGGTATGATCGGATCAAAGGGTTCTGAAGCTATTGGAAGAAATCCCGAAGCAGCTTCAAAAGTTCAGACAGGTATGATTTTAGCTATCGCATTTGCCGAAGCTATCGCAATTTATGCCTTAGTAGTATCTTTAATTATATTATTCGTCTAATTAAAAAACAATGAGCAGCGTAGAAATAGATTGGAAAATATTAGTGGGTCAAATAGTTAACTTCGCCATTCTATTTTTTGTTCTTAAAACATTGATTTACAAACCTTTTCTTAGTCTTCTTAAAACAAGAAGAGAGAAGATAGAAGAGGGGATTAATAAGTCTATCGAAGCTGATAAAGAGCTTTCAAAGGTAGGAGAAATGAAAGTAGATTTAGAAAGAATCAATCAAGAAGAAAAGAAAAAGATATTAATTAAGGCTGACGAAGAGGCGAAGAAAAGATTAGAAGAAGCTAATAAAAAAGCAGAAGAAGAAAGATCTGTGATTTTAGCTAAGGCTGAAAAAGAAGCAGCAACCTTAAAAGAGGCTGAAAAAGAAGAAACAAAGAAAAAGACAATTGAAAATGCTTTCAATTTGACGGAGAAACTTTTAAAAGAAAACATCGACGAGAAAAAAGGTAAACAAATTGCTGAAGATTTTTTAAGTAAACTTAAAGTATGAAGATAGAAAAAGAAATTTCATCTTGGGCTCGCGCCCTATATCTTTCTCTCGAAGAACACCCAGAAAACAAGGATGAAATTTTTGCTAATCTTAAAAAGTCTTTAGAAAAGAAGCCTGCTTATATTCCTGCCATAGTTAAAAAGTTTCAAATAATGTATTTAAAAGAAAAAACAGCTGAATTATCTTTGGCGCAAGGTTTTAATACGAAGGAGAAGGAAGAGATTAAAAACAAAATTAAAGATATCATTAAAGGAATAGATAAAGTCGACGATGTTTTAGATGAAAGCCTTTTAGCTGGTTTTCGTTTAAAGACAAAAGATGTGTTAGTTAAGGCTTCAATGAAAGATGTTTTATTGAAGTTAAAAAACAAAATATATGGATATAATTGAACAATTTAAAAAACAATTGGAAGGATTGGATATCTCTCCAGAAATGGAAGAAGTGGGTGAAGTTATTGAAGTTAAAGATGGAGTCGTTAAGATATCTGGACTTAGAGGCGTTGAAAACTTTGAGATGATTGAATTTGACGAAGCTAATGTTATGGGCTTGGTTTTGAATTTGGAAGAGTACGAGGTCGGTGCTGTAATTTTAGGAAGCGACAAAGACATTAAACAGGGAACAACAGTTAAAAGGACTAAAAAGGTTTTCTCCGTGCCGGTGGGAGAGGGACTTTTAGGTCGTGTTGTTGATCCTTTGGGAAGGCCATTAGATGGCAAGGGTGAAATTAAGGCTAAGGATTTCTTACCTTTGGAAAGAAAAGGACCTTCAGTTATTGAAAGGCAACCGGTGACAAAACCTTTGCACACTGGAATTAAAATGGTTGATGCTTTAATTCCAATTGGTAGAGGACAAAGAGAATTGATTATTGGAGATAGAGGATTAGGTAAAACAGCTATTGCTTTAGATGCAATTGTTAACCAGAAACATGAAAAGAATAGGCCTTATTGTATTTATGTCGCTTGTGGACAAAAGAAAGCTAAAGTAAGAAGATTGATTGCTACTTTGGAAAAAGAAGGGGCAATGGAATATACAACAGTTGTTTGTGCTTTTCCTGATGATCCAGCTAGTTTCATCTATTTAGCTCCTTTTGCTGGTGCAACTATTGGAGAATATTTTAGAGACAAAGGAGAGGATGCTTTAATTGTTTATGATGATTTAACTAGACAAGCTTGGGCATGGAGAGAAATTTCTTTGATTTTAAGACGTCCACCAGGTAGAGAAGCCTATCCAGGAGATGTGTTTTATCTTCATTCAAGACTTCTTGAAAGGGCGGGTATGATGAGTAAAGAAATGGGAGGTGGTTCTCTAACTGCTTTGCCAATTATTGAAACTCAAGCGGGAGATATTTCTGGATACATTCCAACTAACGTAATTTCTATTACTGATGGTCAAATATTCTTGGATTCAACCTTGTTTAGAAAAGAGCAGAAGCCAGCTATTAACATTGGAACATCTGTTTCGAGAGTAGGTTCGACTGCTCAAATGAAAGCAACTAAGAAAGTTGCGGGAAGACTTAAGCTTGACTTGGCTCAGTTCCAAGAATTGGAAAGATTCTCTGAGTTTACTGAGGAATTAGATCCTCAAACCAAAAAGACGATTGAAAAGGGTAAAAGAATGAGAGTGCTTTTAAGACAAGTTGATTTGACTCCTCTTCCAATTGAAAAAGAAGTTGTCGTTATTTTCACCGGAGTTAATAGCGACATCGAAGAGGTTCCTATGGATAGAATCAAAGAATTTGAAGAAGAAGTCTTAAAAACTGTTGAATTAGAAGCTCCTGCAATATTAAAGGAGATTAAAGAGACAGGGGATATGACTGATAAGAGTAAAGAAAGCCTTTTAGATTTAATTAAGAAAGTTAAGAAGAATTATGGAGCTTAAAGAAGTAAAAGCAAAAATAGGGTCAGTCAAGAACATTTCCGAGATAACCAGTGCGATGGAGACTTTTTCAGCTTTAAAAATGAAAAAGACTCAGAAGAGGTTTTCTGAATCAAAACCGTTTGCTGAAGAAATGGCCAAGATGCTTAAAGATTTAAGAAAGGCCTTGAAAGAGGGAAGATCGATGTTTCTTGAAGAAAGACCAATTAAGAAAATCTTAGTTTGCGTTGTTGCCTCTGATCGAGGATTTTGCGGTTCTTTCAATGCCAATATTTTAAAATTTGCTGACAAGCAGATTAGTAAGATAAGGGAAGAAGGGGAGGTAGAAATTATGCCCATTGGAAAGAAGGCGGTCAACCATTATACAAAGACAGAAAAAATTAGATATAGTTTTTCTGGTGTAGGAGATTATTGGGGATTTAGACAAACTAAAGAAATATCAAATTTCTTAATTAAGGCTTTTACTGAAGATAGATATCAAAAAGTATATCTTTTCTATACTCACTTTTATTCTTCCTTTATTCAGAAGCCATCAGTTGCTCAGCTATTTCCTTTGGAGGCGGGCACAGTAGAAAACTTTTTAAAGAAGGAAGATGTTGAAAGTTGTGAGTCTAATACTAATTGTTTACTTGAACCATCATCTGCAGTAATTCTCGATGAAATCATTCCTGTGTTTATTGAATATTTGATTTATCAATTTATACTTTCTGCTAATACTGCCGAACATTCAGCTAGAATGATGGCAATGCGTAGCGCATCTGACAACGCTAGGGAATTATTAGAGGGATTAAGACTAGTATATAATAAGGCAAGACAGCAACAAATAACTAATGAGGTTTGTGAAATTTCATCGACCAAAGAGGCAATGGAATAAAAATAAAAAACATATGGCAAAAATAACACAAGTTATCGGGCCGGTGATAGACGTCGAATTCGAAGAAGGAAAAGTTCC
>Ga0172381_10000916_pt1 | contig 36764 bp, 47 predicted proteins | sample Leawel6488metaG_FD_119754 | JGI IMG/M metagenome (GOLD analysis project Ga0172381, IMG submission 119754) | Leachate microbial communities from a municipal landfill in Southern Ontario, Canada - Leachate well 64-88 metaG | ecosystem: Engineered > Solid waste > Landfill > Unclassified | place... | reverse complement strand
TAATTTTAAAAACAGTGAGGACTATTCATGACGACCGTATATGATGTCCCGGCCGACCACCTCATCAGGAAGGTTGCCGAGGAGCTCAAGAAGCGGCAGGAGATCAAGCCGCCGGCATGGGCTGCCTTTGCCAAGACCGGGGTACATAAGGAGATGCCTCCCGAAGACCCCGACTGGTGGTTTATCCGGGCAGCAGCAGTGCTGAGACGCGTCTATGTCGACGGCCCCCTGGGTGTCGAACGGATGCGGAGTTTCTATGGTGGGAACAAGAACCGCGGCTCAAGACCGAATGCTTTCCGGAAGGGCAGCGGCTCGATTCTCCGTAAAGCCCTCCAGCAGCTTGAAGCTGCAGGGCTGATCATCCACGACAAGACCGGCCGCAGGGTTTCCCCTGCCGGTATGGCGTATCTTGACAGCGTGGCAAAAGACGTGCTTACCAACCCGCCGGCGCCAGTCCCGAAGAGGGTAAAGCCGGTTGCCGAAGAGCCAAAGAAGGCTGAATCCGGCAAGAAGGGCGGCAAGGCGCCAAAGGGCGAGAAGGCCGAAAAGTCCGACGATGCGAAGGGCGAGAAGAAGCCTGCCGCAAAGAAGGGCGAAGGCAAGAAGGCCGAAGGCAAGAAAGCTGACGGCAAGAAGCCCGAAGCATAAATCAGGTGAGATTCCATGGGAGACGACGAGTTAAGTGAGATCCGGAAAAGGAGGATGGCACAACTCCAGCAGCAGGCAGGCCAGCAGCAGGAGGAACTCGAACAACAGCAGCGTCTCAAACAGCAGATGCAGATGATAATGATGCAGGTTCTCGAGCCCGACGCCCGGGAACGCCTCAATACCATCAAACTGACCAAGCCGGAATTTGCCGGCGCCGTGGAACAACAGCTTGTGGCGCTCGCCCAGAGCGGACGTCTCAAGCAGAAGATCACCGATGCACAGTTTAAAGAAGTGCTCCGGCAGCTTGCGCCGGTAAAACGGGATTACTCGATCACCAGAAAGTGATGAAAGCAGGAGTGCTTTACAGCGGCGGGAAGGATAGTTCCCTTGCAGCGATCATGCTGGGTACGTATTACGTGGTTGAACTCAACACGTTTGTGTTCGACCCCGCCCGCTTAATCCCGACAATAGAAAATGCCGCGCAGGCGCTGGGGTTTCCTTTGAGAAAACGGGTTTTTCCCCAGGGTATGGCAGAAGAGATGGCAGACATGGTAATTTCATGCGGGTATCCAAACGACGCGATCAACCGCATCCACCAGACTGCCATCGAGACCCTTGCCGGTGAGTATAAGGTCGTCGGCGACGGAACCCGGTTTGACGACCGGGTTCCGATGCTCACCAGGGCGCAGGTGCAGAGCATCTGCGGCCGGACCGGGAGCACGTATGTGCGCCCGCTCCTCGGCTACATGAGATCCGAAGTCGACCGGCTGGCGGACCGGTTCCTCCTCGTAAACTACGGGGAGACCGGGACGATCCCAAACGGCGATTACGAATCCGAGATCAGGGCGGCGATCCGTGCCCGCGGAGTTGATCCCGCCGCCCTGTTCCCCGCACACCACGAACAGTCTCTTGTGGTGGGAAGAAAGATGAGCAATTAACATCTAGGTGAAGAACATGAGCAAGCTCAGCAAAGGAAGAAAGATCCGGCTGGCAAAGGCATGCGACCAGAACCGGCGCGTGCCCCAGTGGGTCATGATCAGGACGAAAAGGGCGGTTGTCTCGCACCCGAAGCGACGCAACTGGCGCAGAAGCACTCTTAAGGTGTGATCATGGCAGAACCGATGCAGGAACACATCTATATCATCCCGCTGCGGGATGCACGCAGGATGCCCCGGTGGAAGCGGGCGAACGGCGCGATCAAGGATATTCGCAAGTACCTCGCGAAGCACATGAAGACCGAGGATGTCAAGCTTGACAAGACCATCAACGAGAAGGTGTGGAGCCGGGGAAGCGGGAAGCCGCCATCCAAGATCCGGGTCCGCGCCATGAAACTGGAAGACGGGCAGGTCCAGGCAGAACTGGCCCCGGAATCGTAGGCGTATGGAACGGACAACATCATTTGCCGGGGACCCCAATGTCGGGGTTTTTGCCCGGGTTGCAGGCGATATCGCGGTGATCCCGCCCGAGGCGACCCCAGAGTTCAAGGACGCGCTGAAAGCGGCGCTTTCCGTGGAACTGGTTGAGACGACCATCCAGGGCAGTTCGATCATCGGGTCGCTTGTCGCAGGGAACAGCCGGGGCCTCGTGGTCTCGTGTCTGGCCACCGACGAAGAGCTTGCGGTCTTAAAAAAGCACCGGAAGGTCATGCTGCTCTCTGATACGATGAACGCGGCGGGGAACGTGATCATGGCAAACGATACGTTTGCCGTGGTGCACCCGGATCTTCCCGCAGATGTCGCAGCGGCAATCGGGGAGTTCTTGGGTGTTGCTGTGATCCACCTGACGCTCGGGGGCGTGCGGACGGTCGGTATGGCCGGAGCCGCCTCGAACAAAGGTGTGATTGTGCACCCGAATGCGACCGCGCAGCAGATTGCGCAGATCGAAGCGGTGGCAAAGGTGCCGGTCGGTACCGGCACGATCAATATGGGCAGCGGCCTTATCGGTACCGGCCTTCTCGTGAACGACACGGGCTATATTGCCGGCAACGCGACGAGCGGGTTCGAACTCGGCAGGGTCGAGGACGTATTTGGATTTCTGGAGTGAGTAATTATGGCAGAACAGAAGTATGAAGTAAAAGGAACCTTTCTGATGGGCGAAGACTGGGTGCCCTACACGAAAGTGATCGCGGCGCCAAACGAGAAGCAGGCTGAGGAACGCACGTTTGCGGTTTTTGGCAGCAAGCACAATTTAAAGAGACGCTACATCAAGATCTCCGGTGTCTCACCGGTTAAAGAGTAAATTCTTTTTCTTTTCCGGGAGCCCGGTGCAGGTCACCGGGGGAACCGGCTATTGTCGGGAACCTTTGGATTTGGTAACCCCCTACACTGATAATTACCTGTATCGTGTTAGGATCTCCTTATGTATCATCAGCAAATTCCCGACATGCAAGAAGCAGGATGAACGGGAGGATAAGGATCCAGTAATGCAGGTACTGGCGGATGAGCAAAGTCCCTGATAAAACGAGCGCAAAAAGAAAAATTGTCCATTCAAACGGCGATCGTAAACCCCGCCGGATAATGCTTGCGGCGGCAAACAGCACAATGGGAAGGACAATGAAAATGCTCGCAACCAGGTACAGAGCAAACGAAAACATGCTGCTGGCCCAGAAGCCGGGGATACCCTCAATGACCTGGCCGCTCGCATACGCCGGGGCAATGCCGAATGTCCAGTACAGTGCGCTCATCGTTGCGGCGTTACCGTACACTGCAAGAACAACTACAAATGACGACAGGCCGGTGACTATCGCGGGTAGGATAAGATGATGATAGCGCCGATCCCCGCTGGCCCACATCAGGTACAGCAATGGGATCAGCCCGAGGATGGCATACTGTTTGAATCCAAATGCAAGGCCAAGACAGATCCCCGCGTATACAAACCGGTTATTTCTTGCTGCGATAAACGACAGGAGGAGAAACAAGATGGCAAACTGCTCGCTGAAGAGGAAGTACCCCTGCACAAAAGCAGCGATCACGAGCCAGAGAAGCCCCGCTGTGTATCCCGAAATAAACCCGTAATCCTTTTTCCCGATATAATACACAAGCAGGGCGCAGAGGATGTTTATCAGCGTGATGACCGGAAGGTCCATTGCGCCGGGTGGTTGTACAATGTCCATGGCAGAAACAGCAAAAAAGAGCAGCGGCGGTTTTGGATCGATATAGCTGATGTACGGTGTGAAACCGTTGATGATGATCCGGGCCATCTCGTGGAACCGGTCTGCATCGACCCCGGCCCACGCCCCGGTATTTACCGCATGCATTGCGCATGCAATGACGATGGCAATAATGCCGTAGGTGAAGATTACTGCGCAAAATTTCAGGTAGGTAAGCCGGTTGATTGTCATAATATGCTGAACTTAACCAAAATTATCGATCGTTTTCATACTTTCATTACCTCTGCACATGTGGATAGCATCCGCTCGAAAGGGAACTCCCCAGTACCCAGAAAGAGCGGCTGTTACCAGGGCGGGGAGAGGTGTGGATGTGATACCATGATATCTCCCCGCTGGCGGGGCTGTTTTGATAACATCCCCGGTTGTTGGTTTCCGGTCAGTACATAAACGATTTCTCGTTCAAAGCTTGACATGTAGGGATTAACCGAGCGCAGCGCCCAACGCCAAACAGGTGGAAGAGCGGACGTTTGCGGTTATCGGCAGCAAGCACAAGCTTGCCCGCCGCTACATCAAGATCTCCGGTGTCTCACCGGTTAAAGAGTAAATTCTTTTTCTTTTCCGGGAGCCCGGTGGAAGTGCACCGGGGGAACCATGAAGTTTTGGCATGTTTGGTGTTCTCATACGAAGGAATGTTTACCTATCCCAAATATTGAACAAGGACAGATATTTTCAATTTGCAAAAAAGATCCGCATTATTCACTACCACTCCTCCGTTGCATTTCTACCGATTCAAAGATCCCCCTCATTTTATCCCGGTTCTCCCAGGAACATGGCTCTGTCAGATTGATCCCTGCCACTTGGGCATCTTCCTGAATAGTGCGATAATACTCATTGCATGTCTCCCATTCTGCGATTTTCTTGGCAGTTGCCTGTGAAGTGGAATTAACCGATACCGCACAGCTTCCCTGATCCCGCAAGATTCCATTATCAAGGTACATTGTTCGTGTTTCGTTCGATTGAGGGGGGACAAGGTCCAATTTAATAATCTGGCCCCAGCAGGATGAAGCAAGGAATTTTACCGATACAATATCGGATCCCGAGGCATTCGTGTTATAGAACTCTTGTGCTCTCTGTAACATAATTCGATCTGATGTATCATCTGACATACCAAGCTCTGCTCGCGTGCAGCAATAGCCCATGAGTTTACTCGCAGGAACGAACTGGAGTGTGTTTTTAAAACCACGGACACCTGCATAAAATTTGTAGTACTTGGGGTTTTCTCCGGAATCGTCATAGACAATAATCGGGTCGGGATAGAGAGTAACCCCTGTGAAGTTTGTCCCGGCAAGACCTCGTGACGTAGTATACATGAGCCGGGCAAGTTCAACCTCCGCATACATTCTGGCAACGTTAAGCGGGACGCGATACTGCATATCTTGTTCTGACACATTTTCCAGTAATGCGAGTTGTTCTTCTTGATCTTCAAAGAACACTTCCGATACATTGGTATGGATGGTCCTTTCTGTATCGGAAATATTTTCTTTTACCTGTTGAAAGGGAAGTGTTTTTGCCGGGAATATGTTTGTCATCACAAAAAATCCTATTAAGAGACTTAACAGAATAACTGCTGAAATGAGAACTGTTTTTTTCGTTTCCCGTGGCATCATGGTCACCAAAAAATGAAGTTAGATTAATTGTCAGGATTTCCCAATATACACATTGTAGTTCGAGGATGTGAATACCTCATAGGTTAACTGGCCCTGTGAAGCGATTCTCGTATCAGAGAAATACACTGTCGGCTGGGACCCTGTTGTGTCATATCCATAACAGGCTCTTGCGTGACCTGCCGGTACAGTCCCAAAAGGCGTTGAGATATCGACCTGTGTCCCGATTTTCAGGGGATCGCCATTGTTGATTTGCCCTTGAATGTATGTCAGAGTTGGTGCATAGGGCTCATAGAGAAATGCGCTCATACCGAGACCATTAGATGACCAGGGATCCTGATAATAATATTGTTCAACCCATGGATTGGGTGGAGCTGAGGTTCCCTGCGCACCCATCTTTGTTGCAATCTCCTGAAGTGTCCTTGTTCGGGGCAGGGTCTGACCATTGTCCATCTGTCTTCCGATAAGATAATAGTAGGTTGTTATCGTCTGGGCTGTACCCACTTTGCACCAGTCGTATCCATATCCTTGAAAAGTCGTCGGGAAGACTCCATTTCGCAGTAAAATGCGTTGTCCTGTTGTACGTTTTCCTGTCATAAGTGCCGAAGCAACCAACTCGTTCTTTTTTTCTGAGTTTTCAATAGTGTTTTCTTTTTTTTCTGAAGATATTGAATACTGTACATTTATCGAATCAATTTTTTTATTGATCGCGTTAATACGATCATTCTCCTTTTTCCATGATTCGATGTTTGTGATCTTCTCTTTCGGAGATATTGAACCATATTGAGATCGGGAATTATTGGCATATGTTGACTCGGAATTAACTTTTGTCGTGTCTGAAGATTCGAGAATTCGGTAGTTCGGATAGTTGTTTGGATCTACCACAAAAGTAACGGTATTATTGGTTTTTTCATTTATTGCTTCGATTGCCAATCCCGTTGATGGATAGTCATAGAGTACTAGTTTTTCAGATGCAATTTTTGAATTATTAAACGATGTAGAAATAATTTCTTCGGCACGTGATTGCATATCTGGAATATTCAGATCCTCTGAAGTTGTTGTACTTACTGATTGAACAGGGGATCCAAGTACTTTGCTTGCTGCAATGTTGATCTCACCAATTATTTTTCCATTGGACTGAACCCGGAATTTATAGAACAGCATCTTCCCGTTTGTATCATATACGATGAATGGATTCTGATTCAGGGTTGATCCGCTCCAGTTTACTCCGTCTCCGAATTTTTTCAGGTGCACTACCTCTTCCAGTTCCTCGATTGCTTGGTTGCGTGCAACTGCAAGGGGTACATAATTTTTCTCAATGATATCCTGACTTGCTGTTCCAAGTGCGACATTTGCATCAATGGTTTTTTCAGGTTGTGTGATTGAATTTATCTGACTGGTTAGTAAAGGATTTTTTATTTGTGATGTTGCATTCACCATCGGTACCATAACCATCGCCGCCAGCAGGAATGCCAGCAGCAGGACTCCTAATTTCATCGTTTTCATACTTTCATTACCTCTGCACATGTGGATAGCATCCGCTCGAAAGGAAACTCCCCAGTATCCAGAAAGAACGGCTGTTACCAGGGCGGGGAGAGGTGTGGATGTGATACCATGATGTCTCCCCGCTGGCGGGGGTGTTTTGATAACATCCCCGATTGTTGATTTTTGGTCAGCACATAAACAATTTCTCACTCAAAGCTTGACGTTTTTAAAAATGCGTAAAGCGTTGAACGACAAAAGGCAATAACCGACATTTCGGACACTTCCGCGTGATACCATGAAGGTACACGGGATAGTGTTTTTGATCGTGATCGGTGCACTGTTGTTTGCACCGGCAGTATCGGCAAAGATTGTTGAAACAAAAGACGGATATGTGGTTACTACCGTTGATACCGCATCCCGTCTGCCCTCTGTGATTCCAATGAGTTCTGCCTCGATTTCACAGGGACAGACACAGAGATATTCTTCGTATATTTCTGGTGGGAAATCCGCTTTTACCGTTGACCTCAATTGGGGAGTACCCTCGAATTCTCTTTCCCTGACCCTCAATGCACCGGACACCGCGCTGGGGCCGTACTACGATGCAGCTGACGGGAGGACAGATGGCCGGGTTAACCTGCGGATTTCAAATTCCGGGGGTCTTACCTCCGGGACCTGGTGGTCGCACGTCTATGGGTACCAGGTAACCGGTTCACAGGCGTATACATACACGGGAACGGTGAGTTAACCAAAAACAGGAGATTTCATGTTATTGTAATGCAATCTCTTGGTATGGTGAAGTGCAGAGGTCTGAAACCTGCTCTTTTCCTTATCCTTTATTTTTGTATTTTTCTCGTTCCCGTAGTCTCAGCGGAGATGGGGGGATATACCGTTGAACCGGCACCTCAGGGAGTCGATGCAGGAACCCCTGTGGACATGGTACCGGTTCCTTTCGGACAGCTTCCGCCCCGGGAAATGGCTACGGATATTGCCCTTACCATATCGCCGCTGCTGCTTTTTCCCGTTGAGTTATTTTTTCTCCTCAAGGTTTTTGCGTTTCTCGGGTACAGGAAAATATTCCGGGGCAATGTCCTGGCGCATAGCGACAGTAATTCCGTATACCTGTGCATCAGGGAGAATCCCGGCATCTATTTTATGGAGATATCCCACAAGACTCATATAAAGCCGGGAACACTCCGCTATCACCTGGGTATCCTGGAAATTATGGGTAAAATATCCCTGTTGCAGACTCAGGGTCACAGCCGGTATTTTGAGAATTCGGGGAAATTTCCCGTTCTGGAGCAGAAAATTATCCGGTATCTCCGGAACGAGACCGAGCGCTCCATATTTACCTGCCTCCTTACGAATCCCGAAACAACAAGGAAGGATCTTGAAAACCGTCTGGGGATATCGGGGGCGGCAGTATCGTGGCATATGAACCGTTTGCGTGAAGAGGGAGTTCTGACTATAAATAAAACCGGGCGGAATGCACGGTATGAACTATCTCCGGAAGTTCGCCGATATCTTGAAAAATATTGTCTGAATTCTCCTGAAGCGATCGCGGCCTGATCCTTACGCGCTCTTAAATTTCGGTCCCCCCTCACCCAAACGCCAGGTACAGGAAGTACACCCCGATTGCGATGATGGCGATCCCGATCACCCGGTCGGCAAGCTCGCCGCTGACGTTCGCCTTTTCCTTGATCTTCTTCCCGACCGCCCCACCGGCCGAGCTGATGACGATGAGCGGGATGCTCATCCCTATCGCGTAGACAAGGATGGTGAAGACTCCCTGCACCGCGGTCTGGGAGAGGGCGATGTAGGTGAGGACAACGATGAGCATGGGCGCTCCCCGCCCGATGGTGATCGCCCCGAACGAGAGGCCGAGGAGGAATGCACCGGTGACGGTGTAGGAGACCGGGGCTCGCAGGCGCGAGAAGATGCTTTTTATGGGCGGTTTGTAGATGTGGAGGAGCTGGAGGCCCATGAGGATGAGGAGGATACCGCCGAGAGACCATGCAATGGTGCTGTTCAAAAAGAGGAGGTATTTTCCGAGGAATCCTGCAACCACGCCAAGAGGCAGGAGGACAAGGATAGTACCGGCACAGAACGCGAGGGTGAGTTTGAGGATATTTGAGATGGAGAGCTGCGTGTTTCCGCTGGTAAGATACCCGATAAGTCCGAGGCAGAGGACGCTGTTGCAGGGACAGATCCCGGCAATCAGGCCGAAAATGAAGATCCCAAGAAGGGATGGGTCGAAAACGGCCATTTATGGATAGTTATTGCTGGTGGGGCAAAAAGATTTGGACCCGGGATGGGACCCCGATCCGGTGGTCGCGATCTGTTACGCGGTTTCGCGTGTTCACACCATTCCCAGGGGTCCGGATTCCCGCGTACGACCGGATGGGGGAGGGGGTACCCCCCTGTTGGGCCGGCACAAGGGGGGGAGGGTGCCCCCCACATTGAATGAAAGAAGGGGAGGGGGGTGGGGGTACCCCTCTCCTCCCCAATTGCGATCCGGGCATGTTTACTTGCAAGTGGTTTTGTGGCATTTCGCATGGAATTACGACGGAATTACAAATATGATGAGATTACCATTTTTGGTAAGGGGTGTTGTTTCGGGCCGGATGGGGGAGGGGGTACCCCCCTGTTGGGCCGGCACAAGGGGGGGAGGGTGATCCCCACTTTGAATAAAAGAGGGGGAGGGGGCAGGGGATCACCCCCCTCCCCACCTTTTGCGATCCGGGGCCGGTTTTGTGAAGGTGTCTGGGTGGGATTTCGTGTGGTGTCACAACAGGTTTGGCAGGGTACCATCAGGGCCCGGACTTTTTCTGCCCCTTCATAAATTACAATACCCTAAACCGCCAATCTTTCACTATCAGGAGACAACCGGCCATGGATCCGATCAGTAAGGTCAATCTCGAACGCATCACGAACGGCATTTACGCGTTCACGATGACCCTTATGATCAGGAACGTCCAGACACCAATCCCGGGGACGATCACAAACGACATCTCCCTTGAAACATACATCGGGACGACCACCTTGTCGGTCGTCGATTTTATCGGCGCGTTTATTATCCTCGGTATGTTCTGGCTCTTTTATTTCCAGATATTCCACCGGATGAAGACGGTCGATTCCACGTTCATCTACCTCCATTTCCTCTCCCTGATGTTTGTCGTCTTCATGCCCTTCACCCAGAGTTTTGCAACACAAAGTGAAACGGTTTCTTCAGCCAATCTTCCGTTCCAGATCAACTACCTCATCCTCTCGATCCTGCTTTTGTGGGCGTGGCACCATGCACGATCACACCCGGCCCTGCTCGAACCGGAACTCACCGGGAAAGAGGCATCATTCCTCGCAAAAAAGTTCCTCGTCCCCCTTGGTGTGGCAATCCTCGGAATTATCCTGCTCATCGCGGGCGCCGGGTACATCGATCTTTTCTACCTGCTCCCGTTCGTTATCCTCTGGCTCTTTTTCCGCAACCCTCCGCAGGAAGCCTAGCGGGAGAAGGCCGTGTCCGGCGTCATTTTTCCCGCACGGCCAATCCTCGTTCGGAAAATGCGTAATCTCAGCGGCTATCCCCGGTGCCCGGAGGAACCAGCTGATAAGCGGTATTGAAGCATTCCGGCCGGCAGCGTGTGTCCCTAAAACAATCTGGAGCGGGAAAATCCGGCCAGGGAGACCGCACAGGAGGCCGGAGGAACACCCCACAATGATGTATTTATGCTCCCTGGGGACAAACATATCAGAAAGAGCCAGTTACCCGCACTAGTAAAGGGGAGGCAGAAATCTTGGCAGCATCACAACCCATGGACCAGCGTGAATTTGAAACACTCCAGTACTACCTCAAGGAATACGGACAGCAGGCAGAGGTCTTTGCCGGCCAGCTTGAACTTATGGAGAACGGGCGCATGGAAGCACTCGCCGCGATCGAGGCGCTTGAAGCGCTTGTGGCGACAGATGATGGCACTGTGCTCCTCCAGATCGGCGGCGGGGCAAGCCTCCGGGCGAAGATCCTCGAACCCGAAAAAGTGCTCCTCAATATCGGTTCCGACGTGATCGTGGAAAAGACAAACCCGGATGCAGTCGGGTATCTCAAAGACCGGATTACCGAAATGGAAGCCTCGCAGAAGAAAGTCACCGAGGCACTGGAGAAACTCCAAAGCCAGATGAACGAGATCGCAAAAAGGCTCGAGCAGGGCTATTCTCAGGCATCAGCGGCAGAAAGCCATGCCGGCCATGCTCACAACCATTCGCATGACGACGAAGAGAATGACGAAGAATAACCGGGGAACTCTCATACATGTTTTCGGGTCTTAAGGAACGTCTGCAGGCCGTACGGAACCGGCTCGGCGGCAGCATCGGGGCTGTAGCGGAAGCTGCTCCTCCGGCGCCCGCCGAACAGGCCGCCCCGTCCACACCTGCAACCCCGCAAAAGAGCCCAACGCTTGCCGACAAGGTCAAGATCCTCATCATCGACCGCGAACTGGTCGTCTCGGCAAAGGATATTGCCGAGGCACTTGACGAACTCGAGATGACGCTTCTCGAAAGCGACGTTGCCCTGCCGGTCACCGACGCGATCATTGCCAATGTCCGGACCAGTCTTGTCGGGAAACACCGTAAGATCGGGGAGTCTGTCGATGCCCTTGTTGTCGGGGCCCTCAAATCAGCCCTGTTAAATGTCCTTGGGAAGGGCTTTGACCTTCCCGCTTATATCCGGGCTCACGAGCGGCCGGTCAAAATCCTCTTTACCGGGGTAAACGGGACCGGCAAGACCACGACCGTCGCAAAGATTGGCGCGTATCTCAAGAAGCAGGGATTCTCAGTCGTGATCGGGGCCGGCGACACCTTCCGGGCCGGGGCCATCGAACAGATCGGGGTGCACGCCGAACGGCTTGGTATCAAGATCATCGAGCACCAGACCGGCGCTGATCCCTCTGCGGTGCTCTTTGACACCGTGCAGTATGCCGTCTCCCACAAGACCGACGTTGTGCTTGCGGATACCGCCGGTCGGTTCCACACGAAGGCGAACCTCATGAGCCAGCTCGACAAGATCCGGCGCGTGATGAAACCTGACCTCATCGTCTACGTGGACGAAGCAGTTGCCGGTAACGATGCAGTCGTACGGGCAGCGGAGTTTGACAGGACAGTCGGGGCTGATGCGATCGTGCTCACCAAGGTCGACATGGACTCCCGGGGCGGGGCGGCGATTTCGATCGCCCACACCATTGGAAAACCGTTGCTCTTTTTGGGTACCGGGCAGGAATATGAGGATATCGTACCCTTCGATCCCGATGCGGTTGTCGAGGAACTTCTTGGGTGTGGTGCCTGATGATGGATACTCTCTCCTCCTCGCTTAAGGACGCCCTCAAAAAGCTCGCCGGCAAAGCCGTTGTCGACCGGGCTGCTGTTGACGAACTGGTTAAAAATCTCCAGCGGGCGCTTCTCTCGGCAGATGTCAATGTCAAGCTCGTCATGGAACTCTCGAAGGCGATCCGTACACGATCGCTTGATGAGGAACTGCCGAAGAACACCAATGTCCGCGAGCACGTTCTCCGCATTGTCTATCAGGAGCTCGTCCGGCTCGTCTATGCCACGGCAGACGTAAAACTTGAGCCACAGGTTATCCTGATGGCAGGGCTCCAGGGGAGCGGCAAAACCACGACAACGGCAAAGATCGCCCGCTATTTCCAGAAAAAAGGCATGAAAGTGGGGGTAATCTGTGCGGACACCTTCCGACCCGGCGCCTACGATCAGCTCTCGACTCTCTGTGCGAAGATTAACGTCCCCTGTTTTGGCGACCCGAAGGCTACCGATGCAAGGAAACTCGTTCGGGAAGGGCTGGTCGCAATAAAAGATCTCGAAGTAATCATAGTCGATACGCAGGGGCGCCACGCACTGGAGCCGGACCTTATCCAGGAGATTATCGACCTCAACGTGATCACGAAGGCCAACCACCGCTGGCTCGTGATCGACGCCGCACTTGGCCAGCAGGCAAGCGAGCAGGCGCGCCGGTTCCACGAAGCGATCGGGATCGATGGCGTGATCATCACCAAGATGGACGGCACCGCAAAAGGCGGCGGTGCACTCTCTGCCGTTGCCGAGACCAAAAGCGGGATCGTCTTTATCGGGGCGGGAGAGACTATCGAGAACCTCGATCGTTTCGATGCCAACGGCTTTATCTCCCAGCTCCTTGGGATGGGTGATATCCAAGCCCTTGCAGAGAAAGTCCAGGAAGCCCAGATGGCAAGCGAAGTTGACATGGAAGCGATGATGAAGGGTCACTTCACCCTCCGCGACATGTACAAGCAGCTCGAAGCCTTGAACAAGATGGGCCCCTTAAAGCAGATCATGAACATGCTCCCTATAGGGAACATGCAGCTCCCCGAGGGAGTCTATGATGTCACAAGCACCAAGATGGTTCGGTACCGGATCCTCATGGACTCGATGACGCCAAAAGAGCTTGACGATCCCGGACTTATCAACAGCTCCCGGATGCAGCGGATCGCCCGGGGCGCCGGGGGCACTCCTGAAGAAGTGCGGGAACTCTTAAAATACTACAAGATGATGCACAAGACCCTTAAAGGTCTCAAGGGCATGGGAAGCGGCGGGAAGTTTAACATGCAGCGCTTGATGAAGCGCTTCTCGGGAATGCAGTAACATGGCCTCGTTTGCTATTGTCGGGCACCTTGCCCGTACTGACGGGGACTTTTCGTTAAACGATCTTCCCGGGGCAGGGCGCATGGATGTGCTCTGCCGGTGCGTGAACGCGTCGCTCTTCCTCTCGCACGACCTGCGCCGGGACGTGGAATGTTATCTTGTCCTCCTTGGCGGGCCAAAAGCAGCCAAGACCCTGCTTTTCAAGGGAAACGAGATCCGGTCGCTTTCGCCCGATGAACGGAGCGCCGGGGCGCTTATCAAAAAAGGGCTTGGTATTCCCTGCGGAAGCGAGTTTCGCGAAGCCGCGCCGGGCGTGTTTGTACGAAACGGCGGGCTTGAACGTCTTATGACGGAGCACCCGTTTGCCGTGATGGACGAGAAGGGCACCGATATCCGCACGGTGCCGGTAATGCCATCTGCATTCCTGCTCTCCGATCACCAGAACTTTTCGGATGCCGAAGAGACCCTCGTAAAGGAAGCACCCCGGTATTCGGTGGGGCCGGTCTGCCTGCATGCAGACCATACGATTACGGTCATCTCAAACGAGATCGACCGGAGGAACAACGGATGGAAATAAACGAACAGGTCGAAAAGATCCTCGCATACGGGGACTGCTGCGATCACTGCCTGGGACGGTTCTTTGGCAAGCGCTCGCATGGGCTTTCGGACGATGAACGCGGTCGGGGCCTCCGTATTGCACGGGCCCTGGCCTTAAACCAGCCGTACGAGCGTTTCTCGGGCACCTGCTGGATCTGCGGGAACTTCTTTGATTCTGTCCCGGAATGGGCAGGAAAAGTGGTCAGTGCGATGGAAGGGCACGAGTACGCCACCTTCCTTGTCGGCTGCCGGGTTCCCCCGCTTATCGCGGAGAACGAGGAGATGGTCTGGAGCGATCTCTCCCTTGGCGAACCCGAGCCGTTCAAATCCGAGGTGAACCGTGAGGTGGGAAAAGCGGTATCAGCCATTACGGGAAAGGTCGTGAACTTTAAACAGCCCGATATCACCGCCCTGATTGACCCGGCATCCGGTACGGTGGATATCCGGATTAACTCCCTGTTCTTTTACGGGAGATACCAGAAATTTGAGCGCGGTATCCCGCAAACCCACTGGAACTGCCGGGCCTGCAAGGGGGCCGGCTGCGAGAAGTGCAACTATACCGGCAAGCAGTACCTGGACTCGGTGGAGGAGCTGATTGGCCGGCCGGTCATTGAACTCTTTGATGCCGAGGATGCGGTGCTGCACGGGGCCGGCAGGGAGGATATCGACGCCCGCTGCGTGGGCACCGGGAGGCCGTTTATCCTTGAAGTTGTCGCTCCCCGGAAGCGCACGCAGGATCTTGCCACCGTTGAAGCGGAGATCAACCGGACCGCAGACGGACGGGTTTCGGTTGCCCTTACGCACTGGAGCGACCGTGCGGATGTGGAAACTCTTAAATCAAGTAAAGCGCATAAAAAATACAGGATCCTGGTTGAGGTTGAAGGGCAAGTATCTGCGGGAGAACTCGCAAATGCCCTGAAAACCTTAAAGGGCGTCACAATACAGCAGCGCACGCCCGTACGGGTCGCCCACCGGAGAGCTGATAAGATCCGGGAGCGTAAAGTCCTGGATGTTGAGTATGTGGGGGAGCAGGACGGAAAGTTCGTCCTTGAAGTCCTGGGCGAAGCCGGCCTCTACATTAAGGAACTCATATCCGGTGATCAGGGTAGGACCATCCCGAGTCTTGCCGAGATCCTGCAACGATCGGCGCACGTCACCAGTCTTGATGTCGTGCAAGTAGAAGGACCAAAGGAGGGAGATTAACAATGGCACACCATAATGGACCCAGAAAGAAAACACGGTATAAATTCAAGAAAGATTTAAGACAGCGCGGTCTGCCGCCGGTCACCTCCGTCATCCAGAAGTTTGAGGTCGGCGACAAGGTTCACATCGTTGTGAACTCAAGCATCCAGAAAGGCATGCCGCACCGCCGTTTCCACGGGCTTACGGGCACCGTGATCGGTAAACGCGGCCGTGCATGGATGCTTTCCATTCGTGATGGCAATGCGGAAAAGACGGTCATTTCACGACCGCAACATCTAAAAGCACAAAAGTAAACTCATTTGTCAGGTGATTGGCATGAAAGTGAAGGGTATTCTTAGCGAAGAAAAGGTTACGCTCCCTGAACTCCGCGCGGTTCTTTTGGGCGTGGAATCAGAGAGGATCGCTGCCGAGAAGGAGATGTCCTATGAGTTCAGGCGGTGTATGGAACATGCCAATCAGCTTGCAAAGACCACACCCGAGAAATCGAAAGAACTCGTGGATAAACTTCTCAAGCTCGAGAAGATGAAGCCGGAGATTGCCTACCGCATCGCAAATATTATGCCGAAGAGCCGGGACGAAGTGCGGGCAATCTTTGCAAAAGAGCGGTATACGCTCGATCCGGCAGAGATCGATTCTATTATCGACTTAGTTATGGCGCACTTCTGAGGTGCTCATCATGAAAGTCGAGAAAAAAGAGGTCAACGCGATCGTACTGGATGTGCTCATGAAAGGGCATGTTGACGATCCGCGCCCCCAGTTTAAGCGTGAACCTGTTGTCCAGGCGATGGGCTTAGAGCAGTTCAAGTTACTCGAACTGATCCCCAAATCCGGTATCGTCATCAACCTCCATGACAAGGTTTACATCGGCGATTCCGAGCGGGACAAGATCGAGCGCGTGAAGCGCCGGATCAGTTACGACGAGCTGACCCCGACAGCAAAAGGTGAACTGCCCTTTATGATCGAGCAGGTCGTGACCGAGCGTCAGCAGGATTTTGTAACGTTCTTTAACAAGGCGATCTCGATCACCCCGAAGCTCCACATGCTGCACCTGCTGCCCGGTATCGGGAAGAAACTGATGTGGGAAGTGCTTGAGTCGCGGAACAAGAAGCCGTTTGAGAGTTTCGCTGATATCTCCACCCGGATCAAGTCGATCCCCCACCCGGAGAAGATGATCCAGGCCCGGATCATGGAAGAACTGCAGGACAAGGACGTCAAGTATCATCTCTTCACAACGAAATGAAAGCCCATCACGACCAGCATTTTCTTATCGACAAGAACGCGATAAAACGGATCGCGGATCTTGAAGACGTGAAGGGAAAGACTGTTCTTGAGGTCGGGCCGGGGAACGGGGCGCTGACCCGGGCCCTGCTCGACCGCGGTGCCATTGTCCATGCCGTGGAACTTGACGGTCTGCTCTGCGAAGAACTTGCGGCACAGTTCTCTTTAGAGATCCAGAACGGGACCCTTACGGTGACTCACGGGGATGCGACCCGATGCGATCTTCCACCTTTCGAGATGGTGGTCTCCAATCTCCCGTACTCGGTTTCATCGAAGATTACCTTCCGGCTCCTCGATATCGGATTTTCGGTAGCGGTGCTGATGTTCCAGCAGGAGTTTGCCGAACGTATGATCGCCCCGGCAGGCACAAAGGACTGTGGCCGGCTTTCGATCATGGTGCAGACCTATGCGGCAGTGCAGCGGTGCTTCACCCTCCCGCCTACCTGTTTCTCGCCAAAGCCGCAGGTAAACTCGATGGTCGTGAAGATCTTCCCCCGCCCTCCGATCTTCGGTGTCAACGACAAGAAAAGGTATGCGGATGTCGTGCGGGCGCTCTTTACCCACCGGCGAAAGACGGTGAGAAACGGCCTCCGCGGATCTTCGGGGATGCTCGACCACGAATGGGCAATGCGTGTTATTGATGCCCTGCCGGGCGAGATTCTCCAGAGCCGGCCGGAAGAGCTGTACCTGGAAGATTTCTCGACGATTGCGAATTTTGAGTAATCGTTCTTCTCCCCGTTTTTCCTGTTTTTGTTTTACCGTTCGTAACCCGGTGCTCTCTTTCCGTCACTTTTAGGCCGAGCGCCCTTTGCGGCAGGTTTCATTTCCTTTCGATATCTTCTTTTCTCGGATATACCTGGTCAGGGTGACGGAATCTCAGGAAAATCCCCGTTTTCCTCGTATAAATCCCCGGTGAGTTTATGACAGCCCGGGGTAGAGTAAAAACTGCCACGACGGCTGCCCCTGCGTTTGGGCGATCCCTTTTCATCCCTCCCGTTCCACTCTGTTTTGTCATGCCCTACGATCCTGCGCAGGTCTACCAGCCCGAGGCCGATACGTTCCTGCTCCTCCTGGCAGCAAAAGCAGAAGTAAAGCCCGGCGACCGGGTGCTCGAAGTCGGGACCGGCTCCGGGCGTATCGCGGCAGCGCTCGTGCAGGACTGCGATGTCGTGGCAACCGATATCAACCCCCACGCGGTCTTCTGTGCACGGGAAAAAGGGCTGGACGTGGTGCGAAGCGATCTCTGCTCCGGCCTCCGTGGTACGTTCGACCTCGTTATCTTCAATCCCCCGTATCTCCCGACACAGCCGGAGGAGCGGATCAATGACTGGCTGGAATATGCGCTGGACGGCGGCGTCACCGGGCGGGTGGTAATCGGGCGGTTTGCCGATGCAGTCAGCGGGGTGCTTGCCCCAAAAGGGCGGATCCTGCTCCTTGTATCCTCACTGACCGGGCTTTCCGAGGTTCAAGCGTTGTTTACCGGTCACGGTTTTACTGCCGAGGTGGCCCGGCAGCAGACCGTGGAGGACGAGGAGCTCTACGTGCTCCGGATCGCCCCAAAACAGGATTAACTTTTCAGCCAGAGGATAAGCACGATAAGATTGGTGACAAGAATAAGACCGATGAGCGATATGCCCGTAAAGAACCCGTTGCAGTCCTTAAGAAGGAATGCCGCCCAGAGCAGCCCGGTGCAGGATATCAGGTAGAAAAAGATCAACTGGCGGAGATTCTTCATAAATTCCTCCCATACGATGGGACGGGTTTTGTTGTAACCGTTTTCATTTTGTATTCGATCCCGCATTCATGCCGGTTTCTGCGCTGTGGAGTGTCCGGCTCCTCCCCCCGGGTGTCCGGTCCCTGCAAGCGTTAAAAATTATTTAAAGAATAACCGGCAATATCTGGAGCAGTTTTTCATCAATCCGTTTCCCGTTTTACCCATTTGCCAGCAGGTAATCCCATGGATATAACCACCAACGACGATATCAGGCACCGTTTGCACCGCTACGACAGGGCCGTGCAGGAGACCCGCGATCACACCTTTGAACGCAGCAGTTTCGGGCGGTACCGGGCCGGAGCACCGTATTTTGAACAGTATCCCCTGCGGGAAGCTCTTACCCATTTCAAGGGAGATGTTGCACTCACGGGAACGCTCGCCGAGTACAAACGCATCACCCGCGAACTGGAAGCCGTGGAACGCGCGGGTGGCCGGGCCTGCCGGGAAGAACTCTTCCGCGATCTCTGTGCATATACGGAAGCGTACCGGACGATGCTCTGCTACCACGAGATGGGCATGGATTGTCCCGAAGAGTTCACCGATCTCCGGATCAGGGATATGATCGGTATCCTTCTCCTGGAACTCAAAAAGGATTTTTCCCTGGCCGGTATCGAACAGGAGGTTTCCCTCCTTGATGAGGCGCGCCGGAACATCTGCGAGGCTGAACGTGCGGTGCAGCCGGCGCAGGCACGGTCAGAAAGATCGACCGGGACATCAGATCCCTCATGGCAGCAGTACCCCTTTTCCCGCCAGCAGAAAGAACGGGCCGGGTTCCGGTAACTTTTTTTTAAACCCCAGAAATATCACACGATCAGTCTGCGTCGCATCAGGTTGATCGAGATCACGCAGAAGATCACGGTAGCGGCAAGTATCCAGATAAGGTTTAGGGCGAGCAGGGAGCCTGCCGAGGGGAGTGTTGCCATCCGCATGAGTGCGACAAGGTGGGTGAGCGGGAAGATGGCAAGGGCGACGTACTGGATGACCAGAGGGAGGACGGAGAGGGGAAAGAAGGTGCCCGAGAAGAGCATCATGGGCGTGATGAACAGGAACGAGGGGTAGTTGAGCGTGTCGATGCTCGGTGTGATTGAGGTAATACACATCGCGAGGCCGGCAAACATGAGCCCGGCGAGAAACGCGAGGGGAATGGCAAGGAGCGAGAAGGGCAGCGAGATGACCCCGAATGCGACAAGCACCGGAAGCATGATCGTGACCGAGATCACGCTCCGGGTCGCGCCCCAGAGAAGTTCTCCTGCGATCACATCCTCGATGGAGAGCGGGGTCGCGATGATCGCATCGAAACTCTTCTGGTAATACATCCGCACGTAGGAACCGTACGTGCACTCGAAGAACGCGGAGTTCATGACCGTTATGGCAAGGATTGCCGGCGCAATGTAGGTGATGTACGGCACGCCGTCAATTGCACCTACGTAGGTCCCGATCCCAAGGCCGATGGCCGTGAGGTAGAGGAGGGCCTCGATAAACGGCGGGAAGAAGTTCACTTTCCAGGTCTTCAGGAAGACATCGAGGTTGCGCCGCCAGACCTTTATTGCACGCCTGCTGACCCGGGGAAGGGAAAAGATGGATGTCATTCTCTCAGGTTCCTCCCGGTCAGTTTCAGGAAAACATCTTCCAGTGTCGCTGGCCGGGTGCTCACCCTGCTTGTTTTGCACCGGTCGAGCAAAGTCTTTGCCAGTTCCCGGGATGCACCTGTCGCCACCTGGACCTGGTCGCCAATGGTTTCGTAGGGTATGCCCATCTCCGTAAGGCAGGCGATCACGTCAGGAGTGTTGTCCATCTCCACGATCTCGCTTCCCACCTGGTCCCGGACAAGATCGGCGGGTTTTCCCTCGACAAGGAACGTACCGTTGTCCATGATCACGAGCCGGTCGCAGAGCCGTGCCGCTTCGTCGAGATAATGGGTGGTGAGCACGATGGTGTTCCCTTGTGCCTGGAGGAGCCGGAGGCGCTCCCAGATCAGGTGGCGTGCCTGCGGGTCGAGGCCTATGGTCGGTTCGTCCAGGATAAGAAGATCCGGGTTGTTGATGAGCGCCCGGGCAAGGATGAGCCGCCGCTTCATGCCCCCCGAGAGCTTGTCTATGGACACATCGCGCTTCTCGGTGAGTGCCACAAACGCGAGCAGGTTCTCTGTTCTTTTTTCAGCCTCGGCTGCGGGGATGTCGAAGTACCGGGCATAGGTGAGCAGGTTTCCCGCACACGTGAAGTCCGGGTCGAGGTTACTCTCCTGCGGGACGACACCGATCCGTTGCTTGATCTCGGCCGGGTTCTTGTCGGGATCCATGCCGAACACTTTAAGCGTTCCCGAGGTGCGGGGCGAGACGCATGCGATCATCCGCATGGTGGTGGTCTTCCCGGCACCGTTTGGCCCGAGGAACCCGAAGATCTCGCCTTTTTTCACCGAGAACCGGACGTGGCTGACGGCAGCCGTGCCGCCGTAGGTTTTTGTCAGTTCGTCAGCTTCGATGATACCGGGCACCGGCTCTCCTCCGTATCCCTCAGTAGAGCATGCAGCTATAAAATTCCCCTGATAGGACAAACGGGTGGCCGGGCCGGTGCATAACAGGTGCAAAAAAAGATCAGACCGGGGATACCGTCACTTCACTTTTTACAAGCACAATGCCGGCGATAAGAACAGCGAGCAGGGCTACGGCGGCAAACATCGTGTATACATCGGCGGTGGTCGATACGTTGAAGATCAGGATATGTCTGACCATACCCGTGAGGCCGGCAATAAGAAGCGCCCGCACCTCGACGTGCTTGGTCCGGAAATAGACCGTGACCGTCTCGAAGAGCACAATGATGGTGATCGTGAGCAGCAGGGCGTTGATTACCGAAACGATACCGTCTGCAAGGTTGTGGTTAACAACCATCGCGACAATCAGCTTTGCAGCATCGTAGACCGAGAAAACCGCGATGATCGTGAGCAGTGCAGCAACGATCATGTAGAGCGCCATCGGGACGAGCGCGAAGAACCTGATAATATATTCGAGACCGGGCTGGTTTACCGGTGTATTTGCAGCGGGGGGATTTTCAGACATGGCACACACTCTTACCGGTACCAGTAAGTAGACAATGCGGGATTAAAAAATTGTGGGCTGGTTCTGGTGGCCGGGTGTTACGCCTTTTTCTGGATCCGGGCAAGGGCGCGGACTGCCGCCTCCCGGACGCCTTCGAAGGTGTCGTTTTTTGCGTCCAGAAGCGGTCCTGCTGCCCGGTGGTCGCCAAGACTGCCCAGTACCTCCGCCGCACCGGCCCGGATCCGGTCGTCGCGGTCGCGAAGGCAGCCGGTGAGCGGGATAACCGCCCGGCGATCCTTCAACCTCCCAAGCGCCGCGATTGCCCCGGCCCGGACTTCCGGATCAGGATCTTCCAGTGCTGCGATGAGGCCCGGCACCGCCTGGTCGTCATCCAGCCGCCCGAGCGCCTGTGCCGCTTCAATGCGGACGGCCGGGTGTGCATCCAAAAGTGCCTGCACAAGCGGTGCCACTGCCGAGGGGTCACCGGATCTGCCGAGCCGGGCAGCCGCCTCGCGCCGTGTCTTTACCGTGGGCGAGCCAAGGGCCAGAAGCAGGGGGGCAATATCGGTCATGACAGGGATCGTTCCGGAATAATGATCAGCGATCGCATTCAGCCCCGGACTCGTATGCCGCGATCACTTTTTTTGCCATCTCCGGGGAGATCCGGTCGTGGATGAGTTTTACCAGTGCTTCCGCATCCTCGACCTCAACGCACCCGAGACCCTCTTCCCCGGTCAGGATCTTCTCCGTGATGTAGGCCAGCTCTTCATCGGAAAGTTTGCTTATCCGGCCCGTAAAATCCTCGGCACTCTCTGCAAAATGGTTGGAAACCGGGGGCAGGATCGCGTGGAACTGGTGTCCCGATCCGCCGCAGGTGAGGTCACCGCATTCAGGTGCAAGTTTCTTTAAGATTTCAATATCCTTTTCGCTGAGTTCGCGTGCCATAAAGATCGTGTTTCCCGGGAAAGTATTTCCCGGTATCTCCAGATTAGTCTTTGTACCTGCTTTCGCTGCTACCCCCCCGCTTCAGGTTCTTCCGGTTGTCTTTTTTAGATCGCAAGTACCCGACTACACCAATCGCAGGACGAAATTAAAAGTAATACGCCGTTAAAAATCTGCCGGGTCGCCGGCTCTTTAAAAAAAAACAAAAAGGTTGAAGATCAGAAATATTTGTGGATCCAGTTTTTGATTCCTGCAACAATACCGTTCCCGCTGCCCGATCCAGACGAAGATTTTTTCTGTGGGGACCGGGTCGGCGGGGGCTGCGGCCGGCTGGCCTGGATGGGTGGCGGATGCGAAACCGTCCGCCGCTGAACCGGATCTGCCCGTTCGGGAACGTCTTGGATCATGCTGTGGGGTGCCGCTGCATCGGGTTCAAAGCCCCATGAGAATCCAACCTTGTATGCATTTTCGTTCTGCCGGATCCAGTTTGCTGCTGCCATGTATCCCCGGTCTTCCGCCCGCCGTACTGTGTCCTGCGTGTCCAGCGTGAAATGGATCTCGCGCTCGAGAGCTACCAGCTCTTCATACACATTGCTTGGAACCTTGATCTTCTCCCTGCTCATAGTAATTCATATAGGGTTATGAAGGGATGCGATATTTAATGTTTCCTCATAAAAAATCGCATATATGCTTCGAATCTACAAACCGGGTTGAAACAAGACCGTTAAAGACCCCAAAAACGATCCCCCGCAGAAAGTTGATACGGACACCCGCGAAACAGTAGTTATTCCGTGCATTCCCTCAATGGGGGATGCCAGACGAGAGAGAACTCATGTCAACAGTCGTTTTTGTGGATGATGATTTCCGGCGGATGCCCCGTGCGGACATGGCAAAACTCGAGAGAATTATTGCATCTGGTAAATATGGCGTGCACAAAATTTCAATTAAGGACAAGCAGATCAATGTGGAGATAAAAAAACAAGGCGATAAAATCCAGGTAAAGATCGCAAGGGTAATGTAAACCCCTTGGAAAATTATGCGTTGTACCATCACAATGCTTATAGCACTCTAAATATAACGTCTGAATTATATGCCAGCCGGAGGATGGACTGGATGACAGGCAGAAAGGTGCAGTATTTTACCGAAAAGGAAACGGAGTTCGTCGATCTCCTGATCGGGATCGGCGTTCCCCGGATCGTGGCAAAAGTGCTGGTATTTCTTGCAAATACTCCCGAAGCAACCTCCCGCGATATCGAGCGGGGGGCCGACCTCCGCCAGCCGGAAGTCAGTATTGCGATGCAGTATCTCAAAGAGCAGGACTGGATCACGAGCAGGCTGGTCAGGACAGAATCGATCGGCCGGCCGCTGAACGTTGTCAGCCTTTCCCGGCCCATCACCGAGATCATTGAGTGCATCCAGATCGAGAAGAAAGACGAAATCCAGAAAAAACTGGCCCTCGCACAGAAAATCCGGGATTACCTCACATAATTCGGTGTGCCGGGGCATATTGCGGTCTTTTTTCGTAGCCTTATGGGTCATGGGGATCTTCCCGTGGCCTCCCTACACTGGCAGATGAAAACTCCGGTGCCACATTGTTGCCGCGACAACATTTATCCCTCCCTCCTGCGTACAGCATAGGGTGCCAGATACAACAAAATCCTGCGTGGCCGAAATGCCACTCGGGGCCATGATATCGATCATTAACAGGACGCATTTTGTTGCCTTAAATGAACAGCTCCGTCCCCTGGGTCTCTCTGCCGGCCAGTTTCCCATCCTCCTCTGCCTGATAAAAAAGCAGAACGTGATGCAGGATACCCTTGCCCGGCATTTCCGTATCGATAAAGGTGCCATTGCGCGGGCGGTAACAAAACTGGAAGATGCCGGGTACGTAAAGAGAATTGTCGACCCCGGCGACCGCCGGGCCGTCCGGCTGTTTCTCACGCCAAAAGGCGAGGAGATTGCCTCGGTAATCGAACAGATCGACCATGAATGGGAAGAACTGATGTATTCCTGCATCAGGCCGGAGGACCGGCCGCAGTTTTATCTCCTTATCCGGAGGATCGCGGATTCCTGCTGTGAGTCCCTCAAAAAGGCGGAGGCCGGGTAACATGCCAGAACCATCGCCCTCCTCCCAAAAAAGCCCGGTTCCGAATCCGGACCCCCGTACCCTCGGTGTCGCCCTGCTGACCGGAGACCCGAAAAAAGCGATCGTGAAACTCTCGGGGCCCATGATCGTCGTCATGCTCCTGATGTCGACCTACAACCTGGTAAACGCGATCTGGGTTGCCGGACTTGGCGCGGATGCACTTGCCGCGGTCGGCTTTGTCTCGCCCCTTTTTATGGTGCTCATCGGGATCGGGAACGGTCTTGGGGCCGGTGCGACCTCGGTCATCTCCCGGAGGATCGGGCCGGCGACCATGCGGGAGCAAACAGTGCGGCAGTCCATGCCCTTCTTCTCACGATCGTCATCTCCGCGATCGCGACGATCCCGCTCGTCCTGCTCGCGGATCCCATCCTGATCGCGTTCGGTGCCGGGGAGACCCTTTCCCTTGCGATGCAGTACGGGCAGATCGTCTTTTGCGGGACGGTACTCATCCTTGTCACGAGCGTTATCGCCGCAATCCTCAGGGCTGAAGGGGATACGAAACGGACCATGTATGTCCTTGGCGCATCGTCAGTCCTCAACATGATCCTCGACCCGATCCTGATCTACTGGGCGGGCATGGGCATTGCAGGCGCCGCATGGGGAATGATCATCTCGCAGGTCATGGTCCTTCTCGTGCTCCTGTACTGGTTCTTTGTCAAAAAGAATACGTATGTCTCGCTCTCGTGGAAGGCCTTTGTCCCGGACAGGAAAATAACCCGGGATATCCTTGGCGTGGGGCTTCCGGCAAGCACTGAATTTTTCATGATGGCGATACTCTCCATCCTCCTCAATGTCATGCTCGTGATGACGGCAGGTACCGACGCGGTCGCGGTCTATACTGCCGGGTGGCGGATCGTGATGTTTGCGATCATCCCGATTGTCGGCATCGCCATGTCGGTCGTGGCGGTGGCCGGGGCTGCCTATGGCGGACGGCACTACGACAAACTCCCGGTCATCCACAATTTCTCGATCCTGTTCGGCCTTGCCATCGCGCTTGTTACGAGCGCGCTCACCTGGATCTTCTCTCAGCAGCTCGCGACCATCTTCACGTATTCTCCCGAGACCGCCTACCTTGCCCCGGCCATTGCCGCGTTCCTGGGCGTCATGTGCCTCTTCTACCCGTTCGTACCTCCGGGAATGATGTCGGGATCGATGTTCCAGGGTGTGGGCAAAGGCATGACCTCGCTTGCGATTACGGTCATGCGGAACCTGGTCTTCATCGCGGTCTTTGCATACGTGCTCGGGATCGTTCTCGGCATGGGAGAACAGGGAGTCTGGTGGGGGATTGTCGCGGGAGACATCCTCGGGAGCCTTGTGGCGTATGTCTGGGCCCGGGTCTACATCTCGCGGCTCAGGACGTACGAATAATACCCATTTTTTAAAGCCCGTCATCTCCTAAAAAAGTGGTATTATGGATGACCGGATGCCAGTTCCGACAGTCTGGCATATGGTGACAAATACCCTGTCCCCGGCTTACAGGCCGGCATCCTGCTCGGTAGAATAGAGGAGAGCTTTTACCAGAAAATAGGCGAGCACGCCAGCAATGCAGACAAGACCCACCGCAATCAAGATCCGGTTCTGCGGAAAACAAAATCCCGTCCGGGAAAACCCGTGATGCGGAATAAGGTGTATAAAACCAGAAATCCAGTACAGTACAGGATAACCCGGAACTGAGGTGGTAATCCCAATGGTAGCATCGATCATTTCCCCCGAAATTTTCACCTTTGTTATCGTGCCTCTTTTGATATTTGGCGCACGTATCTGCGATATGAGCCTGGACACGATCCGGGTCATCTTCATGTCAAAAGGGATCAAGTACCTCCCGTCATTCATCGGCTTTTTCGAAGTGATTATCTGGCTGGTTGCCATCGGCCAGGTCATGAACAACTTAACAAACGCCGTCTGTTACATTGCGTACGGTGCAGGGTTTGCCACCGGGACATTTGTCGGCATGGCAATCGAGGAGAAACTGTCGCTTGGCCTTGCCAGCGTACGGATCATCACCAAGGACGATCCCTCTATTCTGGTGCAGGATCTCCGGGCCCATGACTATGGCGTCACGAGCATTGATGGGGAAGGTGGGAAGGGCCCGGTGAAGATGATCTTTACGATCATTAAGAGAAAGGATCTCGCCCGCGTGGTCAATATCATCAAGGAATATTATCCAAAAGCGTTCTATTCGGTCGAGGAAGTAAAATCTGTCGCAGAGGGCGTGTTCCCGGAGCGGAGGGTGACGGGGATCTTCGGGTGGATCCATTCGCTGCGGTTCCACCGGATCGGGAAGTAAACCGGCACACCGGATACATTTTTTTTTTACCCGGGAAAGCTCCGGATTTTACGATAGTATTTCCGTTTTCTGCTGCGGCCGGAGGCAATCCCTCTCACTACGATCCTCCCGTCGCCTGCGGAATAAATGAGATGCGTTTAATAATAAAAATAGTAAACTAACTTCACATACGCATGTACGAATGTCGCGGGAAGCCGGGGATAAGCATGGTTATGGAGGTCATTTTCCAGGGGTCAGCATTTTCTTTTCAGATGCGTAGTAACCCCTACGTACGACTCCCGTTCTACAGACGATCATTGTCGTATTTTCAGGGGCTTTAAAACGTGCAGCAGAAAAAGAACGTGAAATACTGGGTCGACTGCTGGAATGCGACACATCCCTTTTCCGGGCTGATGGATGAAGATCAGCTGGCGGTATTCTGGAACAAGCGATCCGGCGATTTTGCAAAAAAGATCAGTTCGGCCCAGAGCCGTAAACGGTGCAGGGAAAATCTTGGGTTCCTGGAGAAAGCAGGGGTCCGGATAAAAGGTGCAAAGATCCTTGACATCGGATGCGGGCCCGGTACCCTTTCGATTCCCCTTGCCCGGGCGGGGGCAGATGTCACGTCCCTTGATATCTCCTCCGGCATGCTTGAACGGCTCAAAGAAACCGCGGACAACGAGGGCCTGTCCATCCGGCCTGTTGAGTGTTCGTGGTGGAACGCGGATATCGACGAACTGGGATTTCGGGGCAAATTCGATCTTGTGATCAGTTCCATGACGCCGGCAATAAAAGATAGCGAGACGTTTGACCGGATGATGGCCTGTTCGCGGAAGTATTGTTTTTACCTTGGATCCCTGCCGAGCACCGGTGACGTGGCGATCCAGGCACTTCTCCGCGGGATGAGAAAAACACCGGGCCCTCTCCGGTCACAGATGGGAATACTGTACCCGTTCATGTACCTGTACCTGAAAGGATATACCCCGGAGATAAACATCAATCGCCGGAAATGGAAAGAAGACCTTGACTGGGACAAGGCTGCTGAACATGCGATCGATATCATCAGCCACGAACAGGCCTGCACGGAAGCCATGAAAAAGAAGATCAAAAATTATTATAAGAAAACTGCCGTTGACGGGAAATGCAGTTTCCAGAATGAGATGTTCCTGGGAATGATGATCTGGAGAGTCGATCAGTAACTGTGTGGCTTAAAAAAAAGCACGGGAAAATTCCCGACCTTACTTTCGGTAGCTCTTCCCGGCCGAGAATGCCTTCTCGACCTGCTTGCCCACACCGAAATAGGCAGACTGGGCGTAGACGATCGGGTTGATCTTTGTGATATCCGGTTTCCCGTCCGTCAGGCAGGATGCATCGGCATGGATCTCCACGATCTCGCCGATATACAGCAGGTGGCTCCCGCAGTCCACGGATTTGAACAGTCGGCACTCGATATTGACCGGGCACTCTTCCGCGAGGGGCGCGGTTTTGAGTTTTCCATAGGTTGACCGGAAGACTGTTGACTTGTCCGCCAGCGTACCGGAGATAAGTCCGCAGTGATCGGTCTCGACTACCTGCTTAACAGACGGTACATTCAGGCTAAACGTTTTGTTCTCTTCGATACCCTTTGCGGTATACCGCGTCTTGTTGAGCGCTACGCAGACCATCGGGGGCGCCATGCAGGCGACTGTTGCCCATGCGGCGGTCATGTAGTTTGGTTTACCTTTCACGTTTGCGCCCACAATCAGGGTTGGCATGACACTCATGTACGGCATCGGGCCGACTGTTACCTTGGCCATATACTTCACCAAATTCAGTTTTGCGAAGGTGAGGTTTAAGGGTATCTTTGCCGGAGGGAGATGCCCCCTGGGGTTTGTAAGGGTTGCGAGGATCAGGGGGATCGCAGGGTGTACTTTGAAGTGTTCGGAAAGGATGGGAGCCTGGAATAATGAAACATACCAAAAGAGGATTTTACCGTGAATGTAATCGTGAGATGATGACCTTATTTGTTGTTAGCAGAATCCGTGGTGGGATCATCCTGTAGCACTTGCCGCAACAGCGTACGAAATTCATCGTCATGACGGGCGAGATTAAAGAATATGCTGCGCATCGTTTCAGGAAAGCGTTCACTGTTCATGTCATGGAACTGGCAATAGAAGGTACATGCGTCAATAATTACGTCCTCGCGATTCAGATATTTCTGTTGTGCAATAGTATCCAGTTTTTCAACCAGCCCGGTTGGTATTTTCATCGAAACCCCGGTATCCTCAGCCATGCATTCAGCTGTTTATTTTGAGCTTATGAATCTATTTGTGAAAAATGTGAGGATGTTGTCCGATCCCTCATGCGCACTCCCGGCGCAACAAAATCCCCTGCTGGTGTACTTTTGGTGGTCCGGGAGAGGGTTGTTTTGTATCCCCTCTATCGAGGGTAATTCATAGGATCTGTCGATCCGGTGGCCGTACCTGTCTCTCCGGTGTACCTTTACAGGATCCCGGGGCCGCAAGTAGGAATCCGTATATCCCATAAGGTTTTTTTTATACACTATGGATGATTCGCAAAAGTGGTTCACGGAAGGTGTAGCCCTTTACGAAAAAGGTGATTACCGTCGTGCAATCGCCGCATTTGACAAGGCAATTAAGATTGACCCGACTAAGGCCGAAGTATGGAATAATCGCGGGTTGGCTCTGATTCAGATGGGACTCTATTCGGAGGCGCTCCAGTCCGTCGATAAGGCATTGTCGCTCAATCCCGGTTACGAGAATGCCAGGAAAGCCAGAAAAATCGTGCTTGACCTTCTAAAAGAGCCGGAAACGGCAGGTAATACCTCGAAATCTGCCGGCACTTCCCCGCCGCAGGTTCCTGCCGTACCGGGACGGAAGCGATCAAAGTTCTTTGCGGTCATCATTATCGTCATCTTTGTCATCGCCGTCAGCGGGATTATGATCATGAAAAATATGTCGGGCTCTGCCGGTATCTTCCAGCCTGCGACACCCACACCGGGAGTAACGACCGTCCCGGTCATGACGACAGCAGTCATAACAGCAACAATGACCGCAACTCCCGTGCCGACCCCGACGCAGCCGGTTGTGCCATCGTCCGGGGTCTGGGTTGAGGTTATCTATGACCAGTACTATTCAGGTTACGTAGGAATACCCGGCAACCTGCAGGAGGTATCCGGCAGCCAGCAGGTACTGCCAAACACCGGAGATCAGTTCTACCAGATAGCAAAGAATAACGGTTTTGTTACTGCCACCATCCACAAAAACGATGGGTCGGGAGATAAACTGACCGTAAATGTTTACAAAGACGGCACCCTGATCACGACCGATTCAACAACAATCCCGAACGGGGATCTTTATGTCCAGGCAGTCATTCCGGCAGCCATGGCGACATCCGTGGCGGGCAATAATACGGCAAACGTGACGGTTCCGGCAGCGGCCGGGGCCTGAGCTCTTTTTTTTGAATTTGGGGAAGTTCGCGGGAACGGGCGGAATCCCGTGCTCGGGAAAAACCAAAATGGGGGGAGGGGTAGGGGGTACCCCCCCACCCCGTTTGATCAGAAAGAGGGGATCACCCCCCTCCCCTTGTGTCCGTGAACGTTGGGGTACCCCCATCCCTGTTTCCAGCACGTTCTCTTGTATTTCGCGTGGAATCTCCGACGGAGCCAGTATGCCGGACGCGGCAACGGGAGGGAGGGGGGTGAGGGGTACCCCCCCACCCTGTTTGATATGAAAGAGGGGATCACCCCCCTCCCCCTTTGTCCGCGAAGGTAGGGGGCACCCCCTCCCCCCTCATTGGTTATGCGGTCAACAAACCGACCGGAATTCATCGGAAGCCGGGCGGGAAATTTTAGTGGTTGTTGCAGGGGTTTTGCATGTATGATATGAGCGATGCCGGATCGAGATTCTCGTATGAACGAGGCCAGACGCTTTAAAATGTCTCGGGTTTGCGCTACGCACTTACCGGTTCAGATGCCGATCAGGAACCCTCTGCCCGGCAGGGGTCGACAAGACTCCAAGCAAATCCCTTACGAAGGAGGGTGGAAGAGTGGTCGCATTAGTCTAAACAGAGAAATGCTCCCTAACGGTCTGCTGTATTATTCTCATAATGTTATGTCCCGTAACTTCAACAATTTTTTAAAATACATACCCTGATGCAACAATTATCGTTATTGATAGAATGACCCCGGAGAAATAGTACTGAAAATTTATTGATTTTAGTGTAGACTCATGGCGGGGCTATGCCGTTTGTAAGCGGTTAAGTTTCCTGGTACTCTGCCGGAGCGTCTCTTCAAGCCGTTTCCGTTCGGAGATATTGACAAGGGAGACAATGGTCTGTTTCCCGTTGCTTAACAGGACAATTGACAGGAACATGTCCAGGACGTTATTTCCCTTATCCACAAACCGGAACTCGTAATTATTCGGAATTCCCGATGCGCCCGGCTGTCGTCTCCTGACATGGTAATCCATCATCCAGACCACATCCTCCGGAACCACAAGTTTAGTCCAGAGCATTTTTCCTTCGACTTCCTCTTTTGTATAGCCGGACATCTTTTCAAATTCGGCATTCACGAGGGATATTGTCGTATCTCCTTCAAGGATAAACATCGCGGTTCCCGTACTTTCGAACAGGGTCCGGTACAGGTATTCGGACTCGGAAAGGGCACTCTCAATTTTCTTGCGATCCGTGATATCCCGGATCGATTCAATCGCACCAATGATATTGTCATTTGTGTCATAGAGTGAGGATGCTATTCCCCAGAGATATGCACCTTTACCCTCGTTAAATGTCGGGACAAATGTATCTACAATGATTTTGCCGCCCTTTTTCTGGACGTGCCGGTAATTTTTCTCAATATCCGGATTTTCCCGGAATATAAGGTCGATCAGGATCGGGTGTCGTTCCCTGTAAAAGGGGAGTGCATAGGAATAATTTCCAGTTCCGAGGATCTTATCTTTTGGTACCCCGGTCAATTCCTCCATGGCCCTGTTCCATGCGATCACGGTTCCGGTCCGGTCAATGGCGAATGTTGCATCCGGGAGGAAATCGATAATATCTGCCATGCGCCGCTGGGATTGTGCCAGTTCGGTTTTCATTCTTCGCTGCTCAACTACCAGCCTGATCTTATGTTCCAGCTCGGCAAACTGGGCTTCTGGATCACCCCCCTTTTGAATATAAAAATCAGCGCCGTTATTAAGCGCCTCGATGACAACCTCCTCTCTTCCCCTCCCGGTGAACAGGATAAAGGGAGTCGAATCGCCCCGGGATCGCAGGGTTTTCAGAAGAGAAATCCCGTCCATTACCGGCATCTGGTAATCTGAAATGATTGCATCATACGTGGATGTTTTTAGTCTCTCTTGTGCCTCTGTTGCCATGGTGAGTGTATCAACGCAAATTTGTCCTGACTGCTCCAGGAACAACTTGCAGATCTCAAGGAGATTGGACTCATCATCAATGTAGAGTACCCTGATCATTTTCTTCTCCAGATTATGATTAGAGCCACCCCGGCACAATATTCAGAGGGAAAACAGGGAAAACACACGATATCTGCCGTAAATTATTTTTATAGGAAAAATCCGGGGCCATAATAATCTATTTCTTTCACCGTATTTTATAAATGTTCCCGTTTTATAGGGGATATCGGTTTTGATATGAGGAGAAATACACCCCTGATTTACTGAGCTAATAAACCCAAAGAACTCTTTTTAAGCACCCATAAAGTCAGAAAACTCCGATAATAAAGAAGAGAGTGGTTTAATTAAGCGCCTCCAGACGTCAGGTCCCTTCCAGAATCTCGTGAACCACCGGATCTATGTTCTGACAACTTTTATCTGCCGCTCCTTTTAGTTGGCATTTACCGTCAAGCGGTGATTAATTTATTAGTTCAAATATTTTCCAAAAGTGGCTTGTATAGGGGTTAGATCTTAATTTTGAACTTAACCCCTTGTTCGAGTGCTGCTAAGGGGATTCGAACCCCTGTCGCGAGCGTGAGAGGCTCGCATGATTGGCCGGTCTACACTATAGCAGCGTAATTGCTCTAGTAACATGGGAGATGGACTTACTTAAAGTTTGTCGCATTCTTATCGCCCTTCAGGTGAATGAAAAAGCGGGTAAGTCCCTTAACCGGGCCGGGTAAAGCAGGGAATTTTTTATAATACGGGGGTTTTGCGGCTTTTTAGCGGGATCGAAAGGTTTCCCCATAAATAACTATATCCCGAACCTGCGTCGATTAATATGAGAAATGGTTGGTAGTCTTGAAGAGCAGATAGCTGAGCTGGAAGCGGAGCTGACAAAGACTCCTTATAACAAGGCTACTTCCAAGCATATCGGGCGGATAAAAGCGAAGATGGCAAAACTTCGCGACGAAGCGGTTTTCCGTGCGATGAAGTCCGGCGGTGGCGGGGAAGGTTTCTCCGTTAAGAAGTCGGGCGATGCAACCGCAGTGCTCGTCGGGTTCCCGTCGACCGGTAAGAGCACGCTCCTCAACAAGCTCACCGGTACCGAGAGCGCGGTGGCCGCGTACGCGTTTACCACCCTCACCGTAGTCCCCGGCGCGCTGGAACACAAAGGTGCAAAGATCCAGCTGCTCGATATCCCGGGACTGATCGCCGGTGCCGCCATGGGCAAGGGCCGGGGCAAGGAAGTCATCGGTGTCGTGCGGAGCGCCGACATCATCATCATCCTCGTGGATGTCTTCAACGGCAAGCACGCGAACGTCCTCATCAAGGAACTCTACGACGCGGGCATCCGTATCAACGTGCCAAAACCCGATATCACCATCAAGAAGTCCGCAGTGGGCGGCATCCGGCTCTCGGCGGTCGGGGCGCTCGACCTCGACATCGAGGATGTGCGGTCGATCCTCTCCGAGAGCAAGATGATGAACGCGGAAGTGCTGGTCCGCGGGAACGCCACTCAGGAAGATTTCATCGACGCGGTGCAGGGTAACCGTATCTACGTCCCTGCGTTCATCGCGGTCAACAAGGTGGACCTTATCGACAAGGAAGCCTACCTTGATATCGAGCACACCATCAAGGAAAAGTTCGGCGTCGAGCCGCTCATGATCTCCGCCCATTCCGGGTATCACATGGAGGAGTTCAAAGACTCGATCTACGACTGCCTCGGGTTCATGCGGGTCTACCTCAAACCCCGGGACGGCGATGCCGATCTCGAAGTACCGCTGATCATCCGGACCGGGAGCACGGTCGAGACGGTCTGCATTAAGCTCCACCGGGATTTTGTCCGCAGGTTCCGGTATGCCCGGGTCTGGGGGGATTCCGTGAAGCACGGCGGCCAGAGGGTCGGCCTGACGCACACACTTCTCGATGGGGACATCCTCTCTATCATCATAGAGCACTAAATTTTCCGTATAGATCTTTCGGGGTAAAATCTCCCCGTTGTCCAGATCCTGGATCGGTTTTACCTCGTATTTTTCCGTATTTTTTAACCGGATATTATTCCACAATAATTATTTTGTCCGGCAGCATAAATATATCCACAGGAGCGGATACAGAGGATCGTTAAAAAACGACCGTCTGTCAGCTTGTGCACGCGCCGGATAAATACCCGGGGAAGTGACGATGGAGGCCGATTTTAACCGGAACGGGGACGGACAGCGGTACCGCATACTTCTGGAAGCCCTCAACCATGTGGTCTTCGTCATCGATGATGCCGGGAAATTCGTCTATATGAGCCCCGGGTGCTTTGAGATCCTGGGGCTGTTGCCCGAAGAGATGATTGGCCGCGCGATGACAAGCGTTGTCGTACCCGAGGATACCGACCGGTTGCGCAGCAAGTGTGAAGAGGTAAAAAACGGCAAATCATTCCCTTCGGATTACCGTGTCGTGGATACGAAAGGGGCGATCCATCATGTCCGGGCCGTTTCCCGACCGTTCACCGATACCGACGGGAAAATGTACGTGCTGGGGATCATCGGGGATATCAGTACCTGGAGAGGTGCAGAGGATGCACTGGTCGTTGCGCAAAAGAAACTGGAAATACTCAGCAGCGTCACGCGGCATGACATCAACAACCAGCTGACCGTCGTTTTCGGGTATCTCTCGTTTCTGGAAGAGGAAGATTCACCCCTGCCGCCCCGGGAGATCGCACTGCGGATACGGGGAGCGGCTACGACTATCCCGCGGATTAACCGGTTTACCAAGGATTACCAGGATCTTGGTATCATCGCCCCGGTCTGGCAGAACGTCGGTGACCTTATGGCACGCGCCCGGCAGGAGGTGCATGTGCAGGGGCCGGATATCGCCATCGGGCCGGAATGTACTACAACCGAGATCCTTGCCGACCCCATGGCCGGAAAGGTCTTTTATAATCTCCTTGACAATTCGCTGCGGCATGGCGGGAAACTTACCTCGGTAAAACTATCGTGCCACCGCGATGGCGATGCCCTGAAGATCGTGTACGAGGATGACGGTACGGGGATTCCGTCGTCCGCCCGCCCCACACTCTTCCAGCGCAGCAAGGGAAAGAGCCACGGGTACGGTCTCTTTCTGATCCGCGAGATCCTGGTGATCACCGGGTTTTCCATAATGGAAAACGGTGAGGAGGGCCGGGGTGTGCGGTTTGAGATTACCGTGCCCCCGGGATCGTTTCGGGATGCTGTAAAAAAACCGGTCCACGTGTAGTGTTAAAACAAGGTTTTCTCCGGTTCGGGTCAGGTACCCGGCTGCTTTTATTAATCCGGGTTTTTTCCGGTCGGGCCTGATGTACCGATCGCTGCAAGAAGTGCAGGGAGCGGGGCGTCGGTTTTTAGCCCGGTGCCGGAGAAATGCGTCCGGCTTGCGGCATACCCGGCAGCACGCAGCCGTTCGATAACGTCATCGATGGCTGGCGGCGATGTGGCAAGTTTCTGGGCAAGCATATGGTAATCGTAGAAACTGGACGTCGGCAGTTCCTCACGGCATATAATAAGGATCTTTCCCAGTTCCTTCTTTGTCCCGAGTGTCATATCTGCAAGGTGTTCCTGCATCTGCCCGAGGATCTCATCATCGAAGAGTTTCCCAAGATAGAGCGGCCCGATGGGAAGGAGCGGTTTGTTGCAGTGTGGGCAGGTGGCTGCGGGGGGCACCATGCCGTGCTGCTCTTCCCGGTAGGCGCAGGACGGGCACTGCATCACAAACCCGATTTGTGCGATCGTCCGGTCGGCTGCCTGTGGTCCCCGGGTGAGCCGGAGGTGCAGCCGGACAAAATGCTCCCGGGCAAAGCAGAAGAGTGGCTCGACGCCCCGGTCGTGTTTTACCGTCTCCCGGACCACGAACGCGAGGAGGATCCGCAGGCCCACCTCCGCGTGGTACATCGTGTTTGCCGGCCGGGCAAAGTACCGGCGGATACCTGCCTTGAGGTGTGCCCCGCAGAGTGGCGCAGTGTCGGTGGCAGTCACGAGAAGAAACCGCCGGCACCCCCGGATCCCGGCGTCAACAAACGGCGCCGGCGTCCCGAACGGATCGAGGTCAACCACGTCAAAGGACTGCTCGAAGAGGAGGGAGCATGCGTCCCGGCAGGTAACCGTAACGGGAAGCCCGGACCGGGCGACATTCTGCTCGATCAGGGAGATGGCCTCCGGGTCCTTGTCGTTGATGGTAACCGGGATCCCGCACTCGTTTGCCACCCGGAGCCCCCGGACACCGGTTGCACCCATCGCATCGAGGTAATCGGATGGTTTGAGTACCGAGATGAGAAGAATGGTGGCGTCCCGGTTGAGTTCCATACGACGGTTGAAAAAGACCGGAGCCGTCCCGGGCGGGAACTGCTCCCGGTTGTCCTGGACCGGGACAAAAAATGTCGTTTTTCCTTCCGTTGCCTCGATTGTGTCCATTGCGGGAGAGATGTTGAAGCGCGCAAAACTTATACATATTCCCCTGCAATTGGTATGAGCAGTGGGCGAGTGGCTTAGTCCGGATAGAGCGTTAGCCTCCTAAGCTAATGGTCGGGGGTTCAAATCCCCCC
>Ga0172381_10000915_pt1 | contig 36779 bp, 32 predicted proteins | sample Leawel6488metaG_FD_119754 | JGI IMG/M metagenome (GOLD analysis project Ga0172381, IMG submission 119754) | Leachate microbial communities from a municipal landfill in Southern Ontario, Canada - Leachate well 64-88 metaG | ecosystem: Engineered > Solid waste > Landfill > Unclassified | place... | reverse complement strand
GCATATTTAAAGAATGTATCTGGGATCGTTGTGTTTTTGAGCCAAAGATTACTGCTGGGTGGTTGTATGATAAACCACTGAATAACACAACCTATACAGCTCGTTATGTTGATCAAACAGATATTCTTACTGTCTATGGTACTGATCTTAAACATAGTCTTGCTCTTGTTGGTGCTGATCTGCGTATTGGCTTTAAACAGGACCGCTCTTATTTCTTAGGATTTCATTATGAAGCACATATTAGAAGAAATTATCATGCGCATCATGCTTCATTAGAAATTGAAAAGACTTTTTAAGCTTCCTTCTAATCCTATAAATTAAAGATAAAGCCTCTGGTATTTCCAGGGGCTTTATTATGAACCTGATTTTAGGTTTGTTTGAGCTGGCTGATGATGCCTGGTATACTTTACCAGGCATCATTACATTTTTAGCACATCGTGTATGAATGAATGTATCGGGGTTTCTGGGGAGTAAGAGAAGATCCTTTCGCAATGAAAATAAGAAGCACAAAAATTTGCCGTCAATTGTCGTCATCATATCCTCATTTAATAATAGTCAGTGGGTAGAAAAAAATTTGGGATCTCTTTTTGAGCAAGAGTATCCTTTATGGAGAGCTCTTTATGATGACCTTGTGACCTTTATCATGAAAGATACTATGCGTTACGTTATGGTTATGCGCGCCGATAGCTCATTGCCAATGGTATACCATGATTTAGAAGTAATGGCGGGTCTTACGTATGCCCGTGCTTTTTATGGGGCTTTAACACAAGAAAGTTTTACTCAGGAAGTAGGAGCTCCCTTGAACTATGTGCAGGATGGGGTGTATGCGTGGCAGTTTTCTCATGACAAGCGTAATGCACACACCTTTATTGAAAAGGTGATTGATGAACATCATTTACCTATTTCATATGAAGTGGTACATGAACCTAAACCTCTTGATATGTGCTTTCCTTCGTATTGCGGTAGCAGACAGGTTTTATATAAAAAAATATATGTAGAAGAATATATGAAAAATTTACCAAGAAAATCTTTTGATGACTTTGTGGATAATTTTATGGATTCTTCTCTTTTTTCTGACGATATAGGGCTTGTGTGTTGGTAATTCACTCAAGGGCTACGAGACCAGGAAGCGTTTCACCACAGATAAAGGCAAGCGTTGCCCCACCGCCTGTTGAACAAAAATCTATTTTTTCCATAAGACCAAATTTTTTAAGATACGTGATCGATTCACCGCCACCAATAACTCGGTAAGCATCTCTATTATTGGCAATAGCCTGCATGATTTTTCTTAATGGCTCTAAAGTCTCAGGTCTTTTTATATCACCCATGCCCGCATTTAAGAAGATAGTTTTCATTTCTTTAATTTTTTCTGATAGATGTGTGATGCTTTCCTGCCCACAACTTATACCAACAGCATCGTCGGGAATATTCTGCACAGAATAATTTTCAAGAGGGCCTTCCCATGAACCACGTGCGACTAAAATATCTCGAGGTAATAAAAGCTCAACACCTGCTTTTTGAGCGCGTTCACGAATGTTTTTTAGGGAATTAATAAGACTATCATCGACAAGTGAGTTGCCCATAGACAGTCCCTGCGCTTTTAAGATAGTAAAAGAAAGTGCTGGTAGGACGGCGAGCATATCGACGTGTGCGTGTCTTGATTGATGTGTGGAAGCAATGAATTGTTCAATATAGGGAAGTTTTGTAATGATTTTTCCACCTCCAACCAGACACATAAAAGGATGTTGTGTCTTTTTTATAAGTGGGCCAAGTTCGGCAATCTCTCGCTCAATGAGGGGGCCGCTGCTTTTACGTTCAGAAGGGAAAAGATTGGCAAGAGTAGTAAGTGATGTGTGTGGACGATGCAATGAACCAAAGGCATCGTTGACGTAATAATCACCATGAACGGCAAGTCTTTTGGCAAACGGTATGTCTTGCTCATATTCCTCGGGAAAAAAGCGAATGTTTTCTAATAAGTATACTGTCCCACGCGTAGGTTTTTTTGGTAGGGATTCTGGCGTTTCAATGAGTTCTGTGGGGTACCCGTGTTGTACAAACCATTCCTTTATTGGCTTGAGAGATAGCTCTTTGTTAATGCCTTGAGGCCGCCCGAGATGTGCAATAATGGTGACTGATGCCCCGTAAGATTTAAGAAGATCAATGGTAGGAAGAACAGAGGTAAGGCGAAAATCATTAGCTATACTATCTTTAGTTATAGAGGTATTTGCATCGATACGTAAAAGTACGCGTGCGCCTAAGAGATTATTTTTCCATGATGGTAAGCGGTAGTAAGGCTGAGTCATGAAAGTCTCCCGATAAAGAAAGGATAGACAATGGTACTGTCTTACCATGATCTTGCGATAGGTGCAACTAATTTGATGCAACTTACTTACAGAGAAAGGCTGGCAGTTTTTTGATTCACTATCCTCAGGATACAGTACATATCTTATTATGCAGGGCTACGGTTAACGCAGATGTTGCGGGTTGCGTTTCCGAGCATTGTTTTGATAACAATTTTTCACTGAGCAGCGAAATCTTATTCAATAACTCAGAGTTTCCTTGGATAGTAAAGGAGCCTTCCTCTGTTTCCTGTTGGCTTCGCCCATTAGGATAATAGGATACGCCGCGATAGGTATACGTACCAGGGGGAAATACGCTGCGTAGTGTGCTACGTGTTGGTTCAATAGACCATTCATTGGATGTGGTGGTAAAGACGGTATCAGCATCATTGAGACTATCATCAATAAAAAGGCTAACTAATGATGGATCTTGAGCATTGCCTAAGAAGGTAGGGGGTACCGTAAATGTTTGGCCAGATGGTGGATAGGTGATGTTTGTTGTTGTTAGGGGTGTGTTGGCTACCAGATAACGAGCAACGCCAAATCCTGTAATAAAGTCACCCACGTATGTAGCGCCGTATCCACCAGCAGCAATCAGGTTCCCATCTGGTTGAATGGCAACCGCATATGCTGCGCTTAACTCAGCAGCGGCAGTGTGTACAATTCCATTAGTTCCGAACTGTGTTGTGTCGAGTAACCCATCTGTTGTATAGCGTGCAACGACAAAATTGACAGAGCTCTCAGGATCATATGTTTCTCCTGCGACAACGATTTTTCTATCTGCTTGTACTCCCATTGCATTAATAGATGAATATGATCTACTAATTGGCTCTGTAAGAACATATCCATGAGGGCTATTAAAGTCGGAGGTATCGAGTACTCCCTGTGAGGTATAGCGAACTAGAGCGAAATTAAAAGAATCTCCGCTCCATCCTCCAGCAATAATTTTTCCATCAGGCTGAATAAGAAGAGATAGAATACCGTCAAAGGTGCTTATCTGTGTTATTACCTCGCCATTGGTACCAAAACTAGTATCAATAGTTCCGTTTGGAAGAATCCTTTGAAGTAAAATTCGTCCTGTGTTCGCGCCCGCATCGTAGCCATAAAGGCCGCCGATTACTAGAGAATTATCTGGTTGTAAGGCGGCAGCATAAATAGCTTTTGGCGCTGTGCCAAAATTTGGTTGGGCTTTATATATGCCATTTGAACCAAATGAAGTATCAATGACGCCATTTTTATGTAAACGAATAACAACCCCTTCCCTATCCTCACCTTGAGAGCCAAGAATATTTCCTACACACAAAAGCTTGTTATCTTGCTGAAGAACTATGGCTGAAATGGTGACAATATCCTCTTGTAAAAGGCCTCCTATAGGAATGAGAGGTAAAGTAACTATGCCACCTGTGCCAAAAGATATATCAAGGTCTCCGTTGTTGGTAAAGCGGGCGATTTTTCCTGGCCCATTCAGTCCTACGATAATTTTGCTGTCAGGCTGAATAATGAGAGCTGGTCCCACAGTATACGTGACGAAGGGTGGTATCCAGTCGAATCTATTGGTGAATGGTCCATAAACGATTCCCCCTGTTCCAAATAATGGATCAAGAATACCATTGGATTGATAACGAGCAAGAATACATTGTTCTGTTTTTGATATTGAAGCAACAATAATTTTTCCATCAGCTTGAATGGCTGTCGAGACCATTGATCCTAATTCTATTGCAGTGGTAGTAATCCCAGGAACTGCTCCTGCAGAATTGAATGTCGTATCAAGGTTGCCATCAATGGCAACTAGGTTTCCACTTAAAAAAATAATAGCCGATACGCCATAGTATGTGTTCTTCATCGAAGCTCCTTCTTTAATGGTACACAGTATTACCTATATCTGAACTTCTTCATGTTAATATTTTTTTTAAAAACAAAGAAATGGATTGTGGTGTTTCTTATTATCTCATTTTTTTAAGATAGGAGACTTTTAATAAAATATTGAGAATTGAATGGTGCTAATTGTTCGAGTTGTTCGCCGTATGAAATAAAGGTAATAGGTATCTTGAGTTCGTGGCTTATGGAAAGGATAATACCACCCTTACCTGTACCATCGAGTTTGGTTAAAATAATACCATCAAGTTTTGTGCTTTCGTTAAATATCTGTGCTTGTGCTAATGAATTTTGTCCCAACATAGAATCAACGACCAGAAGAGTTGTTACCTTCTTATCAGGTGCTTGTTTGCTGATGGTGCGACGAATTTTTTCAAGTTCACTCATAAGATTTGTTTTGGTTTGAAGCCGTCCTGCTGTGTCGATAATAAGTGTGTCACTCTTGCTTTTTAGGTATTCTTGACAACCACGATAGACGACTGAAGAAGGATCTTGTTGCTCTGTTCCCCTCACTACTGGGACCGAGAGTCTTTTCCCCCATGCTGCAAGTTGTTCTTGCGCAGCAGCACGAAACGTATCAGCTGCGACTAAAAGGCATTTTTTGCCTTTTTTTGACAGCATGTGTGCTAACTTTGCTACAGCAGTTGTTTTACCGCTCCCATTGATGCCTACTAATAAATAAATATCAGCATCGGTAGGTGTTTCTTGCGAAGGGAAAAAACTATTTAATTGTTTTTCAAGAGAAGCTCGTAGATCAAACTGTTCTGATGTGTCAGCTTTTGCGAATTCTTTGTGTAGATTATTAATAATTAAGCGTGTAGTGGTGATGCCAGTATCAGCCTCTATGAGAAGTTTTTCAAGCTCAGTGATCGTTTCTTTGGTAAGCGTTTTATGAGAAAAAAGAGTACGTAATTTGTCTGCTAAGAAGGATGTTGAGTGAGTGAAGATATTTTTAAGAGAGGTAAACATTGTTATACGTGTGTTCTACGGGTAATGAAAATGAGGTAATAATTCGTTCTGCTCGTTGTAAAAACAGTCTTAATTTTCGGTAATCGCGTCCGGTGAGCAGTGAAAATGTTTCGGTAATGTCATTAAAATGATGCTGCGTTAAGATATTTTTATCAGAAAGCTGTTTTATAAGAGCGAGCAATAATTCTTCCATATGAATAACGGTGCCACTATTATTATATAATAACGATAAATACCCATTCTGTGAAAAGAAATGTGTACCATGTTTTTCACTTGTTGAGCGCACAAAGGAATGAATTTTCGCCGGTTGTGGAGCTACTTGATACAACAGATGCTCTTCTTCTTCGTAGCCAAGGATAAGACAGGAAAAGGTTGTCTGTAGGAACGCAAAGATTTGCGGTTGTTCCTGTTTGAGTTCTTCTTCCGTTTTTTGGTAGGCAATTGGTGTGCGGATCGGGTCACTTGATCCAGTGATTATGTCATAAACTATGCCGAACATTGTGCGATTATGACTCGTGACAGATAGTAGTTGGGCGTATTCAGGAGCATGATCCCATTTCCATGATTGAGCTCGCCAAGTATGGAGAGAGCTTTCGATAATCTCAGCAAAGGGTTCATCAGAAAAGTTCTGTTTGCTCATTCTTCTCGCTCGACGTAATGGTAAATGAATGACGGTGAAGAAGTGTTGCTCCGCGCAGAGCAAGTTCTTTTTTATGTAGTGGAGTACTGTATCCGAAATGGTGTGAAAGGCCATAGCAGGGAAATACCGTATCGAGCCGTTTCATAAGGCGATCACGAGTTACTTTAGCAACAATTGAAGCTGCAGCTATTGATGAAGATTGGTGTTCACCATGGGTAAAATAAACAATATCATGACAGCCTGAAAGAATGAGTGGCATGGCGTCGGTGAGAATATACTGAGGTTTATAAGAACTTGTTGTGAGCAATTGGGTAGCTGCTCGTTTCATAGCAACGAGTGTTGCGTGGTAAATATTAAGTGTGTCTATGATGCGATGATGGGTGATTCCAACGGCATACTGTGCATGGGTAGTAATCCACTCGTATGCCTTTTGCCGTTGTTTAGGTGTAAGAGTCTTTGAGTCTTTGATGAGTGGATGATCAGTATATGGAGGTAAAATAACTGCTGCTGCAACGACAGGTCCTGAAAGACAGCCACGGCCTACTTCATCAATTCCGCAGACAGTCTGTTCTGCCTGCCAGGCGCGGTATTCGTAGATCTGAGGAATGAAAGAGGGAACTCTTTTGATAGTGGCCATGGTTCGATGTTTTCCATTTGACAAGAATTTTCTGTTTGCGTACTATTAGTAATAATGCATCAAGCTTAAAAGTTATCACCGTCATTTATATACCGTTTTCACAAAAAAGGTAAAGGAAGGAGTCATTTATGTCATCAACGGCGCTTCGTGTTAAGGAGTTGTTGCGAGAAAAGGGATGGACAACAAAAATTTTAGCTGAAAAGACGGGAATGTCTGAAAGTTATTTGACTCATATTAAGAATGGGACACGTCGTTGGAATGAAGACTCTCTTCGTAAATTGGCAAATGCCTTTGAGATGAGTCCACTTGATATTTTCGCACAACATCGTCAACGCACGGATGATATTGATAGTCATATCAGTATGCCGGAAAAAAGTGATGTACAACTTAAGGTACAGGTAGTACCGATTGTTGGTGATATTCCTTCAAATCCGTCACCCTATAATAACCAACTTATGCAATTGACTACTGGGTTTAAGGATGTTTTTATTCCGGTATTAAATACTAGTGATGCAGCTATGTTTGCTCTGTCGCTTGCCAATAATCAGTTGGCGCCTACCTTTGAAAAAGGGGACATTCTTGTCGTTTCTCCAGAAGTATGGGCACGTTCAGGTGATGTTGCAGCAGTTGAATTTGGTAATGATGCGCCGACTAAGGCTATTATGCAGGTTACCTACACGGATGATTTCATTGTGCTTGAAGCAGTGAATCATAAGAGTGCTCCGATTGCGTTAGTGCGCGGAAAAGATCACTTCAGAGTTATTGGTCGCGTCATTGAACGTCATCAAAGACTTTCGTAAAATTTTCAAAAAAAAGAAGCAGTACGTAAAGAAGCGTTTTAGTACTAAATAAGACGAATGGTTCGTCTTATAGTGTGTAACGCACTACCACTTAGTAAGGAGTTATTTATGTTACGTTATGAAACGCTTTTCTTGGCAGTGCCAGAGATTACTGCTGATGAAACAGCTTCCCTCGAGTCTCAGCTCGCAAAGTTGATAGCTGAAGCTAAGGGAACCGTTCTTTCTTATGATAGATGGGGTAAGTATAATCTTTGTTATCCTATCAGACGCAATGACTATGGCGTCTATTTTTTGATGCGCTTTGAAGTTGAAGATAATCGTGCTACTGAGTTGCTTGCAACTCTTCGCACCTTCCTCAGTGTGCGTCAGGTTAATATTGTCATGCGTCATATTATTGTTGCTTTGAGTTCTAAAACATCTCTCGAGTATGTCCGCCCTGAATCTCTTGAAGAAGTACCAACGCGTGACGTTGATACCTTCTTGAAAGAGAATAAGATGTCGGGTCTTATTGGTTCGCCAAAAAGATATGCTCCGCGTGATGAAAACGCTGAGGCTGATGAGCTAGCAGAAGCTAAAGAAGATTCTAAGGAAGTTGAACAGTAGAGGTCGTCATGGCACGTAAAGTAAAATTAAAAGTTAGTTCACGATTGCTCCGTAAAAAGACTCGTAAGGGTTTTGTTGGCGCTAAGCAGTGCAAGTTTTGTACGACTTCTCAGGAAGCTGGACTTGACTACAAGAATGCAACGCTTCTTCGCCATTTTATTACTGAGCGTGGAAAGATTTTGCCATCCCGTATTTCCGGTGTATGTGCTGGTCACCAACGTAGATTGACATCAGAAATAAAAAAAGCGCGTATCATGGCTCTTTTGCCTTATACCACAACCCGCTTTTAAAGACTGATTCTTGATCGTAGAATGACTTGTTTTTTAAGTTTTTCTAAAATGAGGGGCTCATGACATCATGAGCCCCTTGTAATCTGGACATTTTTCCTGCTTTGATTACTATTAGTAATAAGTAGTAATTGAGGCAGTAGCTTCTCTTTCTTATCGTTATTGATCTCCATAAACCTTTTTGTATTGTGAGTAGATGATCGTGAATGGAAAAAAAATTCGTAATATAGCTATTATTGCCCACGTTGACCATGGAAAAACGACGCTTGTTGATAAGCTCTTGCGTCAGTCTGGTACTATTCTTGCTTCTGAAGGGGAGCGAGTGATGGATTCCAATGATTTAGAACGGGAACGTGGTATAACGATCTTGGCTAAAAATACGGGGATTATGTACGGTGATTATGAGATTAATATTGTCGATACACCAGGTCATAGTGACTTTGGTGGAGAAGTTGAACGTACTCTTCAAATGGTTGAAGGTTTTCTTCTGTTGGTTGATGCTGCAGAAGGGGTGTTGCCGGGCACACGATTTGTGCTGATGAAGGCGCTCCAGCTTAAACTTAAGCCTATTGTCTTGATCAATAAAATAGATCGTAAAGATGCTGATATTGATCGTACTGAAAATTTAATTCATGACCTTTTTCTTGATTTGGCTACACATGAAAGTGAACTTGAGTTCCCTCTGTTGTATGGTTCCTCACGATTTGGGCATGCATCGCTTGATAAGAATAAGATTGGTGATTCATTAAAGCCGTTACTTGATATTATTATTAAGGAAATTCCTGCTCCTGTATCGGAACATGAACATCTTCAGTTATTGACGACCAGTCTTGACCACTCAGATTTTCTCGGACCTATTGCCATTGGGCGTGTATTTAGTGGAAAAATCTCTGTTGGGCAGCAAATTACGTGTTGCAAAGATGATACGGTAAGCAAACCAACCCGTGTTACAAAAATTTATACTTTTATAGGGCTTGAACGTTGTGAAGTGGCTGAAGCTTCCTATGGTGATATTGTTGCGGTTACGGGGTTCACAGAACCTCTTAGCATTGGTACTACTATTTGTGAAGTAGGGCATCCGGATCCACGTCCGTATGTAAAAATTGATGAACCTACTCTCTCTATCTATATTTCAGTGAATGATTCTCCTTTCAACGGACAAGAAGGTAAACTTCTTACCTCTCGTCAGATTCGTGATCGTTTGGAAAAAGAACTTAAGACGAACGTTGCTCTTCGTGTTGAACCGACCGAATCTCCGGATTCTTTTAAGGTTTCTGGGCGTGGTCAGTTGCATTTGGGCATTTTAGTTGAAAACATGCGTCGTGAAGGTTTTGAGCTTCAAGTTTCGGCACCAGAAGTTATTTACAAGATGATTGATGGTGTTAAGAATGAGCCTATCGAATACTTAATTGTTGATATTCCTGAAGAACAACAGGGTATCGTTATGGAACACATAGGTAAGAAGAAAGCTGAGTTGAAGCAGATGACCCATTATCATAATGGTCGCATACGTATGGAATTTGAAGTACCTTCTCGAGGTCTTTTAGGATTCCGTGGACAGTTCTTAACTGACACACGTGGTCTTGGTGTAGCAACATTTAGTTTTCTTGGGTATAAGCCATATCGTGGTGATATTGTCACTCGTACCAAAGGGGCTCTTTCTTCTATGGAAAGTGGTACTTCAACTGGTTTTGCCTTAAATAACCTACAAGCACGAGGTGTTCTCTTTGTTGGTCCTGGCCAAAAGGTGTATGAAGGTATGATCATTGGCGAAAATAGTCGTGATGATGACATGACGGTTAATCCATGTAAAGAAAAGAAGTTGACCAATATGCGCGCTTCAGGTAGTGACGATGCTATTCGTCTTGAACCTCATCGTGTCATGGAATTGGAACGATGTATGGAATGGATTCAGCCTGACGAACTTATCGAAGTAACACCTAAAACTATTCGCTTGCGTAAAAAAGCTTTACGCGCTGTCTTCCGCAAATAACGATTTACCCGTATGCGCAAGGTATGTATGGGTGAGCTGTGTTCTTTTGGGAAAGTTTATTCAGTGCTGCATAGAAAATAAACCATATCAAAGTTAACTATCATGTTTTATAAACTTCTCATTGCCTATGACGGAACTGCATATTATGGATGGCAGGCACAACCTGATCGTGTTACTGTTACTGGCAGCATTACTTCCTGTTTCTCTTCTGTCTTTAAAAAAGAATGTCATCTGTTAGGTTCATCACGTACTGATGCTGGTGTACATGCGCTTGGTCAGGTCGCTCGCTTGGAGACTGATCTTATTATAGACCCAGAGTTTCTTAAAAAAGGGCTTAATAATAGGTTGCCATCTGACATTATCATTAGATCAGTAGAGATTGCTGATGAACGGTTTAATCCCCGTTATGATGTGGTGGAAAAAGTGTATTATTATCATATTTTCAACAACAGACCGCTTCCCTTTTTCTCACGTTATGGTCTTGCCTATAAACGAGCATTTGACAGTGAAAAATTCAAAGAAGCCTTGAGTGTTTTTGTTGGCACACATGATTTTCGTTCTTTTTGTACTGGGGATGAGAAAAGTAATACCATTCGTACGGTGAATGATATACAGGTGCATTATTTTGCCCGGTATCAAGCATATCGTGTTGAGGTATACGGAAAGAGTTTTTTACAACATATGATTAGGCGAATCATTGGAGCTTCTTTAGATGTTGCTTCATCACCAACTAAGTCTCTACAGGACCTTAAAAAAGCTTTAGCAGAAAAAAATCCACGCCAATTATTTCCCTCAGCTTCTTCTGAAGGGCTTGTCTTGGCACGAATACAGTACACGGAATAATATCAGAGCTTATATTTTTTAGTGGTATGGATGTTGCATATATCTTGTGCAGCTTCTTTTTTTCAAATTCTTGTGCGTTTTATGAGTAACGAGAAACTGCAAGTAATGTTGCGGTATTCTTTCATATACTTTTCATCTGAACAGAGGTATTGTAGAGTCGTTTTTTCGAAAAAAATAGTATATAAAAATTACTCTGGTTTATATAATTGATAAATGGGCATATTATGATGATTAATTCATGCATGCGTAGATTGATGGTGGTTTCATTAATGTGTTTTTCTTTTCTTAATGGGCAGTTTGTGATTGAAATAAAAAACGGCGCACTTGACACTCATACTGCCTGTTATGCGAAATTAGTAAAGAATGCTCTCTATTGGAAAGATTGTGGTAATCTGATCTTAGCGCAGGACTGCTTTCAGATTGCTTTGGTTTGTCTTAAATCGATGAGTCATGATGCTATTATTGGTGGAGATGATGAAACATGTGAATATGCTCGTGAAGCACAAACAGATGTTGAGTATTATCTACACGAAGTTCAAGAGGAATTAAGGCTTATCAACTTAGATATTAATGATTCTGCCGTTCCTCCGGAAAATAAGCAGAGACTTATTCGTAGTCTAAAATATATGAAGAAGGTAGCAAAAGCATTTTGGGAGGAATGGGCGAAGGAGAGGGCTTTTCTTGTTCAACCCCAAGAACCACTTATTTCTAATATGACTGAAAAAGAATTTACACTGCAGCTGCCACCACATAAAGTAAAAAAAGATAATGCTAAAAAGGATAGTGTTGCTGATTCTTCACCAAAAGATGTATGTACAACGGGCAGCTCTTCTGATGGTTGTGGTGCATCACATAGAAAGCGCAAAGCAGAATAATTATTTTTTTTGGTAGGCTAAAACTCCTGCGCGTATCTGAGGCAAGAGCCAACTGATAGCAAAAAGATTCAACAACAATAATCCACCATTTACGATATCAACAGCTTCAAATACTAATTTAACTTTCACCAATGCCCCGATGAAAGTCAGTGCGCAGTAGGTTATGTTATATGCTGTTGTCCAACGATTACCGGTAAGATAGTGCCAACATTCGCGACCTATATAGGCATAGGCAACCAGAACACCAATCCCAAAGGTAATGGAAAGGAGTGTAACAAGCCAACTAGCTATGCCGCCAAAGGCTGTTGCAAAGGCTGCACTTGTCATATCGATGCCGTTGAGGTGAGGAATATTCCACACACCACTCATGACTATTAATAAACAGAGCATGAAACAGACAAGATAGTTACTAATAAAAACAGAGACCATAGATAAGATCCCATTTTCAACGGGATTTTTGCTGCCCGTTGATCCAAAAAAGACGGCAGCTGTTCCCAGGCCAGCTTCAGAAGCATTCAGAGCACGCGACATACCAAAGCGTATAGCTTCTTGCATCGTTTTTCCTAAGATTGCACCTTTAATAGCGTCAGGAGTAAAGGCACTTACAAAGATAATTTTAAGAGCTGGTAGGAGATAGGGAAGATTAAAGAGGAAAACAATGATAGCTGAGGCAAAAAAGAGACCAACTTTTAATGGTACGATTTTTGCTGATATTTTTACGATTCTATATGCACCACCTGCTACAACATAGACCACAAAACTCAATATAATGAGAGCTATGCATAAAATAGCAGTATGAGTCACTGGTTCTCCGGTGATACTGCGTACAATATTTTGAGTCCCATTACTGATCGAATTTGCCTGAATAGCATTACCGCTGATGAATCCCAAGAGAAGACAGAAGAATGCGTAAAGACCAGGAAGAATCAATTTGCCGGGTACTTTTTTAAGATAGAGCATTGGTCCGCCTGAGGCGATAGAGTTACCAGCCCCTTCAAACGCATTACTTAAATACACTTCGCAGAATCTGATAGGTAGAGCAAAAATACCAAGAATAAAAATCCAGAATGCCGCGCCTGGTCCGCCCGAGAAAATAGCGGTTGACATACCAGCTAAACTACCATTTCCCAGGCTTGTGCTGAGGGCGTTTAAAAAAGCCTGGAAGGGACTCATGTCAGCATTGTTTTGTTGCGATTGTTCCTTTGGTGCCAGAATAAGCTTCCACGATTTTGTAAAATAACGGAACTGAACAAAATTCAGCATAAAGGTGGCAGCAAGCCCGACAGATATGAAAAAAATGATCAGTGGCCAACCCCATATAAAGGTATTAACGCTGGTAATAATATGTTCAACGGTAGAAAGGTTCATGAAAGTATCCTGGTTTTAGGCAAGGAGTTCGTGTGCTTTTTCAAGAAGTTGTTCAATGGTAAGTCCTGCTGTTTGTATGCCATCAAGCGTACGAAGGGAGACGGTTCCCGCCTCGGCTTCTTTTTTACCGATGACAAGCATGTAGGGGACTTTTTCAAGTTGGGCAGATTTAATTTTTGCACCAATCGGATCAGCATTCTCGTTGATTTCACAACGTAATCCGTCATGTTTAAGCCGTGCCATTACCGTACGAGCATACTCATACTGTTGATCCGTGATAGGAAGTAATTTTACTTGAACAGGGGCAAGCCAGAAAGGAAGATTGCCTTTGTAGTGTTCGAGTAAGATGGCAAAGAAACGTTCCAGAGATCCAAAAATTGCTTGGTGAATAATGACCGGTCGTTCTTGTTTACCCGTTGCGGCAACATAGGTAAGATCAAAATTTTCTGGTTGGAAGAAGTCAACCTGAATAGTTCCGCATTGCCAGGAGCGTTTCATAGAATCCTGAATAGTGATTTCTATTTTTGGTCCGTAAAAGGCCCCTTCGCCTTCCAAAATTTCATAGGGATGATTGATTGAATTGAGAGCATTTTTAAGTGCTTGTGTTGCCTTACTCCAGGTTGCGTCGTCGCCCATGGCATTATCTGGTTTTGTTGAAATAGCCAAATTAATACGCTCAAAGTTACAACGTTTGAGTACTTTCATGGCGAGTGAAAGAGTGGTTTTAATTTGTTCTTCTATTTGGTCTACGGTACAGAAAAAGTGACCATCGTCGATCGTAAATGCGCGTACGCGGAACAGTCCGTGTAATACTCCTGACAGTTCGTGACGATGTACATGGCCAAATTCTGCCAGTTTAAGAGGTAATTCTTTGTATGAACGTGGACGTTGTTGATAAATTAAAATAGCGCCTGGGCAGTTCATGGGCCGTATGGCATAACTTTGCTCATCAACGTTTGTAAAATACATATGTTTTTTATAATGAGCATAGTGCCCCGAACGTTTCCAGAGTTCGTCGCTCAGCATGGTTGGCGTAGTAACTTCTTGATAGCCATGCTCTTCATGAAGAGTTCTCATGTAGTTATAAAGAACGTTAAGTACTTTTTGTCCTTTAGGATGAAAAAAAGGGAAACCGACCCCTTCATCATGGAACGAAAAGAGATCAAGCTGTTTGCCTAAGCGGCGGTGATCATATAACAGTGCTTCTTCGCGCTGTTTTTCGTATTCCTCAAGCTCTTGTACGGAATAGAAAGCAATACCCTGTATTCGTTGAAGAGCTTGTTTGGTTTTATCAGCACGCCAGTAGGAGCCTGAAAGACCGGTTAATTTAAACGCAGCGATTTCTCCGGTAGAAGCGACGTGACCACCCTTACAAAGGTCGAAGAATGAACCTTGTACTGAAAGTCCAACGGTATCACCGGGAATACCTTCGATAAGTTCGAGCTTGAAAGGATTATTTTTGTAGAGCTCGCACGCTTCTTTTTTTGTGATTTCTTTATGGGAAATGGGGTAATTTTTTTGAACAATATCACGCATGCGTTCTGTAATCAGAGGAAGAGCCTCTTCCTTTAACGTATGAGGAAGTAAAAAGTCATAAAAAAATCCATCTTGTGTTGCCGGACCGAGCGTGAGTTGGACATCGGGATAGAGTTCGGTTATGGCTTGGGCAAGAAGGTGGGCTGCTGAGTGACGTACGACAGAAAGGTCGCGTGATTGTTCTTGTTTCATTTTTTATCCCGCTATAGACTGTAAAATAAGGGCTTATAAAGCAAGCTTTTTAACATAATAACTATAGTCTGAAAAACGGGAATTGTAAAAATGAGTGCTGGTAAAATTCTTGCTCTTGATATAGGTGATCAATGGACAGGTATTGCTATCTCAGACGTGTTGCAGATGATGGCGCGACCGCTTACTTCAGTTTCTACACAACAGCTGGAACAGGGGCTTGAAGATATTTTTTCCCGTGAAAAGATAGAGATTGTTGTTGTGGGGTATCCTAAGACAATGCGTGGTGGAGAAAGTGATCAGACGCGTAAAGTTATTGTTCATAAGGAGGCCCTTGAGAAGAAATATAGTACCTATAAGTGGGTTTTGTGGGATGAGCGGTTGAGTAGTAAACGAGCAGATTCGGTGCGTGCTGAGCGCGGACGCACTATACCGACTAAAGAAGAAAAATTAAAATCCCATGCTGTTGCCGCTGCTTTTGTTTTAGATTTATATCTTACGTTCTTGCGGAGTATCCAAGAGAGATAACCATTTGAAAGTTTTTTATGAAGAATACATTTTTTGAAAATTGGAAATCAGGTATTACTGTTTCACTCGTATCTTTGCCATTGGCTGTTTCATTGGCAGTTGCCTCTCAAGCAACTCCTGTTGCGGGGATAGTTACTGCTATATGGGCAGGGTTGATAGCAGCACTGTTTGGGGGAAGCAATTATAACGTTATTGGGCCAACGGGAGCTCTCTCAGGAATTTTGGCAGCATACGTACTTATGTATGGGGCGGCGGTATTGCCGGTGTTGGCTATTCTTTCGGGCATTTTTATTTTTGCTGCCTATCTTTTCAGACTTGAACGGTATTTGATCTTTTTCCCTGCAAGTACCATTCATGGGTTTATTCTTGGTATAGCATTTATTATTATGTTCAATCAGGTTCCTATGGCGCTTGGTTTAACGGGGCTTGAGCAGAAGGCGACATTCTTTGCTAACGTGGTTGAAACAGGGCGTCATCTTGTTGATTTTTCTGGAATAACAGCGGCGATATTTTGTGTGTGTCTTGCCTTTCTATTCTTTCTCATTTCATTCTTTCCACGTGTTCCTGCTGTTTTATTGCTCACTATCCCCGCAATTTTATTGGGGTATTTAGGGGTGCAGGGTAGTTTACCTTTTGTTTTGCCAACGCTCGGCGCTAAGTTTCCCGATATTCGCGCAGCTCTCTTTTTATATCCCCATCTGTCATTTTCTGGACGGTTAATTATGCCAGCGCTTACAATTGCCCTCATTTCTATTTTAGAAACAATGATTTCGGCACGCATTGCTGATGGTATGACAAAAACGCGGCACAACAAGCGTCGTGAGATGTTGGGGCTTAGTTTAGCTAATATAGGTTCGGGATTAGCAGGAGGTATTCCGGCAACGGCAGCCTTAGCCCGTACCGCTCTTAATGTTAAGACGGGATGTACTCATAGAATTTCTGCAGCATTAAGTAGTGTGTTTGTTGCTGTATTAGCCTTTATTTTCCTACCTATTTTTTCTTATATACCGCTTGTTGCTATTGCAGCTATTTTGGTGTTTGTTTCTCTGCGCATGATTGAACATGAGCATTTTATTCACTTATATCGTGTTGATCGTGAAAATTTCTTTCTTGCCATAGCAGTTGCTCTCATTACAGTCCTTGAAGACCCTATGATAGGGTTATTAATTGGTGCACTGATCTCGACCTTTATGTTTATGCGTACGTTGTCAGATGGACACTATGAAGTAAGTACGGATAAACAATATCGATCATTGGTAAGCACCATAGTGAGTGCTTTGCCTCACGCATTACCAGGTGTTGAAGATGCTGATGCTATATCTGAAGAACAGCACAAACAGGTTCTTATTTATACCATTAAAGGTGAGCTTGCTTATATTAATTCTCAAGCGCATGTTGCACGATTTGAAGAGGATTCTATGGTGCAAGAAAAAGTAGTGATCAATTTAAAAGAGCTCTTTTTTATTGATCATGATGGTGTTGAGGCTTTGGGTGACATCGTGCAAATTTTACAGGCAAAAAAGAAAAAAGTTGCCCTGTGCGGAGCAACTCCTTTTGTGCTTAATCTCTTAATGGAATCCCCACTTCTTGCAGAGTTAAAGAAACAGGGATTATTTTATCCGACACTGGCGTACGCTATCAGAGGACTTTCTCTTTAAAAACAGCTCTTGTTCTGTGCGATTGCCTGATCTATGATATCTTGTGAGAAAAAATATGTATCTTCTTGAAAGAAAGAATTTTATGAAAAGAAGTAATATCTCTGCACTATTTCTGTTGATGTTTGGTGTAACAACTGGTTGCGTAGCAGGAGTAGTAACAGAAGCAAAGGAAAATAAAGACTTATTGAGAGCTATACTCCATGAAGATATAGACAAAGCTCGAGAGGCACTCAAAGATGGCGCTGATGTTAATGCCAGAGACAGCGAGGGCTGGACAGCGCTCCATTGGGCAGCTTCCGGTAGATCCGTAGAGATCGTAAGACTACTGCTCAAAGCAGGTGCTGATATAAATGCCCAAGACAACACAGGCTCTACAGCGCTTATATGGGCAGTCAATCCAATAAACATGGCAGACAGTGAAACGGAGACTGTCAAACTATTGCTTGAAAATGGTGCCAATGTTGATACCAAAAACAACCGTGGCGAGACGGCACTTATTGAAGAACTTAAAAGTGGAAATACAGATTGCATAACTCTACTGCTCAAAGCAGGTGCTGATGTTAATACCAAAGACAAAAAAGGCAAGACAGCACTTATGCAGACAGCTCCCTATGAAAACGTAGAAATCGTCAAATTGCTGCTTAATGCAGGTGCTAATGTAAATGCAAAAAATAACCTTGGTCTTACAGTGCTTAAAATGGAAAGAGTAAACCCAGAAGTAAGGAAGGTAATTCAAGATTTTATTGATCCTCTTAATCGAGCATTGCTCGAAGCAGCTAAAATTGATTCATATGATGGTGTGACAAAGGCTCTAAAAAAGGGAGCTGAAGTCGACACTAAGGATGAAAAAGGTAATACGGCGTTACATCTAGTAGCAGAAGTATCAAAAATAACAGCGAAGGATATAAGCAGACGTCTTGATCGTGCTGCTCTTATTACTAGTCTCCTGCTGAGCAAGCACGCCTCTCTTGTCACAAACAATGCTGGTGAAACAGCTGTCTATAGAGCTTTGTCAGTACCTGACAGTCCTCTTGTTAAGATCTATGAAGAGTATGCTGCAAAACGTCCTGATGTTAAAAAAGCTTTAGAAGAAGCCCGCGCACAACAGGCTGCAGAAGTAAAGAAAGACTATTAAGAGATGGAAAAAGCATACCCAGGTGATAAGGGGATAGAAATTAAAAAGCAATTGGTAGCACATGAAGAAGCTCACAAGTACGTGATAAAATGCTGAAGATGGAAGAAGAAGATTAGGACATACAAGCTTGCTCCCGAGTTCTTTCAAGCTTTTTCACTAATCATTTCTTTGGGTGTGTTTTCTTCAGATTTTTTTTCTGTTGGTTCAATTACTGCTGGCTTTGTTTCAATGATCGTTTTCTTTGTGCTTTCTTCAGCCTTGATTACTGGGGATGAGGCTGAAGTTTTCATATTTTTTACAATAGAGAGACATTCGTAAGAACGGGACAGATGTGTGGCGAGGTCATGAAGCTTGTTAATCTGTTCATGGTAGATATCGATGAGTACATCAGGAACTTTACTCAATGCGCCGGTCCTTGTCTGAGCTTTTTCAAGGATTTCTTGTGCTTTTTTAAGAGCGCCAGGAGCTTGTTGTTTAACGCCTTCAAATAGTATTCTGGTAGAGTCTTGTGCTTTTTTATTAAACTCTTGAGTTTTCTTTTTGAGTTCTTCCGATATATCTTCTTCTTTTTTTATGGCTTTGGTAACCCACTCATTGATCATACTCATACTTAAAAATAGTGTGATGACTTCCTGTGTTTTATCCATGAGCTCTTTTGTATGAAGAGTCTTATCAGTAATGTTTTTAATTGATGATTGAGCGAGAGCTAGATAGGCGCCTTTTTTTTCTTTAGTAAAGGTGGCGTCCATTTCATTGGTGAAGGGCCGTTGAAAAACAAAGCGTAATTCCTCAGGATTATTACTTTTAATGGCTTTTTTTATAGCGTAATCCGTTGTTTCATCTGTCGTATCACCAGCCGAGAGTCCTGTTAGAGTTGCTATACCTAAAAATCCTATTAATAGAGCGCGTTTCATCTTAGTCTCCTTATAATAATTAAACAGTGAAAGTTTATGCTAAGAACACCATATATTGCCCTTGTTTGTCAACGGTTGTAATTTCTATTGCCAATGAATAGCAAAGCATGGTACAACTGCTTTTAATGATTAAGATTTTAAAAAAAAGGAAAAAATGGAAACAAGATTTCGTTATTGGTTTTGTGTAGTGATCAGTATGGTACTTATCATGCATGCCAAGATGCTGTCGAGACGAATAGATGCTCTTAATCCTGGTATTCAACTATCAGTACAAAAAGATGAAATAGTGTGGAAACAAGGTACTAATGTATTATTAAAAAATGGCACTTCACGAGAGTTGTTGTACGCCATAGGTACTAATGACATTGATGTACGTTTCCCTTTAATACTTGAGGCTGGTAAAAGTACTTATGCTCATGTTGATCTTTCTAAGGTTATTATTGTTTTGGAATTTACTGATTATCAAAAAAGTTTTTCACCAGAAGCGAAATTGTATTCGTTGAAAAAAGGAAAAGATTATAAAGATAGAAAAATGGCGTTAGAGGTTACTATTAGTGATGGAAAGTATGTAGTAACAAGCCTTAAAAAAGGAATAGATGGAATTGAGCAGGACTATATTGTTGAAACGAGCCCGTCGCGCATACCAGAACAAAAACAAACGTTTAAAGAAGAACTCGTTGCCGAAGCTCATAAATCAGCAAATTTTGTGATTACGAACGGTTCAAAGGATCTTGATCTTCTGTATGCCATTGGTGACGATGATCGTTATCTATTAGATAGAAAACCAGGTGTATTGGCTTCAGGGAAAACCTTTTATGGGAAGATTAATCTTGACCGCTTAGTTATTGCTCTTGAATATGTTGATCAAAGCAGTAGAAATTATTTCATTTCTCCGCGGATCTATACTCTTAGGAAGAGCTTTTTTAATAAATACAAAAATAAAAGAATGAATTTTAGGATAAGTGGCAATAAAAGTACGATTATGTTTATAGAACAGAGCAGCGGTGAGGAGTTTGTTACGCAGGGGGATATTCTTGCTAAAAATAAAAAAAATGTATCTTCAAAAGAAAAAAAAGACCTCAATGTAAGACTTATAACACTTGTAGCTAACGAACCGAAAAATCGTGATGAGCGTCTTGCTCAGGTGCAGTTTTTAATTGAGCAGGGTGCTGAGGTCAATACTCTCGTATTTGGTGGTATGACCTTGCTGTACCAGGCGTTAGATAGTCATGACATACCCCTTGCTCTTTTATTACTTAACAATGGCGCTGATGTTAATGGTATTTTTAAAAATAATGATAAAAAGTATGGTCGTGTTACCGTTCTTATGAAAGCGGTAGAAAATCAACTAAAACAAGGTAATAATCTGGATTATATGCCTGTTATTGATGCTCTTATTAAGGGTGGTGCTGAGGTGAACACACAAAATGATTCTGGTTTGACGGTTCTCATGATGGCGTTAGAAAAAAACAATGTGGTTCTTGCACGTAAAATAATGGCAACCAAGAAAGTTAATTTGAAGCTTAAAGATATATTAGGGCGTACTTCTGGTGATTATATCAACAGTGTAAGTACCCAAGCAGTTAAGGATCTTAGTAAGGAATACCCTGGACTTAAGCCTTTATGATGGGGAAGGTATAGGTTTTGAATGCGCGACTTTTTTATGTTGATGGTTGTGTATCATTTTTTTAATTTTATCCAAGATTTGTGCGCCATCAGAGGATAAAGTTTTTGTTCTTATGGGTAAAAAATTAGTACTTATTCCCAGTGCCTTGCAAACAACAAACTGATCGGTATCGGCATAGTACAAGGACAGTATTTTTGAATAGATACCAAGAGCCATAAATTCGGCGAGTGGTCCTGCTGCTAGAATGGCTATGTCTTTTAAATTGTTTTTTAAAGAGGACTCTTGTTTTTTGGGAGGCTGTATGCGGGCACATGCAGGAAAAAATAGATGCTCTAATCGTGCTTTTCCAATGGTTAAAAAACGGTTTGTTTGAGTGATGTTTTCCTCTGGAAATATATGAATTTCAATAGGGGCATTATATAAAGCCTTGGCTGTTAATGCATGGCCCAATTCATGTACCATTATGCTGAATGGTATATAGGGGATGGTGATTGTTGTTGGTAGATTCTTTTTTCTTTCTATGGGTGAACAGTAGAGTGAACAGAGTACCATGCATGGCAATGAGAAAAAGATGGGTGCTCTCATTTTTTATCCTGAAGTGCTGTAGAAATCTTTTCTTTGATAATGTGTACGGCCTCTTCTGCAGATTGTACCTTAGCAAAAAACAACTTGTTTTTTTTCTGGAGATAAAGATCGTAGAGCTTCCATATGATAGCGCTTGCTGTTAGTAAGCCGATTGACTGTTGTGCTCTTGTCTTCATCATTAGGAAGTCTTCATCATTATATAACTTTTCATACCCCTTGTTGTTGAAATATTTAAAAAGTTCTACCGGCCGCTGAAGAGAAATAACTCTAGGTATATCTAAATTATAAGGAGAGAGACGTGATGGTTTGAACAGTTTGATAGTGTATGCTGTTCCGACGAGTGCTGATATGCCAATAAATGGTAAGATCGATGGTTTTTTATAATGTTCCTTCAATTCTTTCTGAGCGGATGTTTGATTTTTTTGAGCTTGAATGAGCAGCTGTGTAAGTTCTTTCTTGGTAAAAGTTTGGCCTAGGGGGTTGTTTATAATTGAGCTCAGCGCAGAAATGTCTCCTTTTTGCATTGCATCAAGAACTTCATCATAGTGTGTGCTTGCATAAAGAGAATATGATATACAACATAAAATGGCGAGCGTATGCATCTTTATTTCCCCCAGCCTTAATTCTTATAGATAATTCCCCATTATCATAAGTTTTTTCATTCATATTTAAGTATACGGAAGTTGTCTGACTGAAGGCAATAGTCGGGGATAATTATCTTTGTCACAGATTTTTTAAGCAAAATAAGGGCTAGCTTACAATCTTTTTACCACCCTCAATGTGCAGTCTATTGCACTGACAATTAATAATTTTGTATGACTAATAGTAGATGGATATTTTTTGTTTAAAATAAGGGGTTTTTTATGAAGAAGATGATGTATGTCTATGTTGTTTGCAGATTCTTGTTGTTTACACAAATGAGTTTTGCTGCACATGTTGTTGACGTTAACAGAAATCTTTTAGCGGCTGCCGGTCAGGGAAATATTCGGGCTGTTCGGGATGCTTTAGATGCGGGAGCTGATATTAATACTCAACATGAAAATGGTCATACAGCGCTTATGCTTGCTGCTGTGGATGGCCATGCAGACATTGTCAGTTTGCTTCTTGATAGAAAAGCTAATATTAATGCTCAAAATGAAAAAGGTTATACAGCGCTTATGCTTGCTGCTGTGGATGGCCGTTCAGCCATTGTCAGTTTGCTTCTTGATAGAAAAGCTAACATTAATGCTCAAAATAAAAAAGGTGAGACAGCCCTTATAAGGGCTGTATATAAAGGCCATATAGATATTGTCCGTCTGTTACTTAATGCGGGAGCTAATGTTGATGCCCAAGCTGAAGATGGCGAGACAGCTCTTATAAGGGCTGCATATGAAGGCTATCATGAAGGCCATATAGATATTGTTCGTTTGTTACTTAATGCGGGAGCTGATGTTAATACTAAATCTAAAGATGGTAATACAGCACTTATGGCAGCTGTAAGGGCAGGCCATACAGCCATTGTCCGTTTGTTACTTAAAGCGAAAGCTGATGTTAATGCTAAATTTGAAGATGATGGTAGTACAACACTTATATATGCTGCAAGACGAGGCCATATAGATATTGTCCATTTGTTACTTGAAGCGGGAGCGGATGTTAATGCTCGAACCAATGCTGGTAGAACAGCGCTTGATTTAGCGAAAAATGAACAAGTAAGAATGGTATTTCGAAACAGAGAATTTCTTGAATCAGTCAGAAAGCTCAATAGCGCCCAACTCAAAAAAGCTCTTAGAGATGGCGCTGATATTAACGCTAAGGATGAACGAGGTAATACCGCTTTGCACCTACTGGCAGGAGTAAGCAAAGAAGATAAAATTGATTTCAAACCAGCTTTGGCGGCACTTATGACACAAGAACTGCTTAGTCAAGGAGCTCGAATAAAAATAAATAAAGATGGTGAGTCGCCTATTGATATTGCTATAGCATTATCTAATAGTCCTATCGTCAAAGTTTATAAAAATTATGCAAAAACACACGATAGTATCAAGCAAGCTCTCAAGGATGCTCAAAAAAGACATAAAATTGAAGCTCAAGAATTAGAAGACACTGCCGAATTTGCTGGTCCACAAGAAGGTCAAACCATGGCTGATGTTATTGCGGGGAAGATTGCAGAAAAAGGAACAACTGTAAAACAATTTGAGGAAACACAGCGACAGAAAAAAGCACAAATGGAAGCAGAACGGGTGCAAAGAAAAGCACAACGGTTACAACAAGGAAAAAAAAGGGCTTGATTAGTTATATACACCTACAAAGATCTCAAAAAAGGAGCAAGTGCGCAGGACATATGACGAGCAACAGTTAAGGAACGTATGTAGTAAGCCTGTTAAGCAGGTAGCCGGTTTTTATAACTAAGATACTCCTACCAAGTAATTGCTTCAATTATGGCAAACCACAGCAATGGCACGCCAATTTAGTGGTCGGAAGAGGAATTTTAACGGAGAGAATTGTTGGGCACGAGGATATGCTGTATCAACAGTTGGCTATGATCAGGAAAGCATAAGTGCCTATATCAAGAATCAAGAACAGCTTGATGAGTCTTTATCTTCAGAAGTTGAGTAAGTAGTTTAAACTGGCAGTCTTTGAGACTGCTAACAACCGTTAAGCCACCCGCTCTGCGGGTGCGTCATGACTTCTCTGGTCATAAGTACGTACAACTGTTTCTCAGTGCGCAAATGCCTTCTATGCCCTTAGCATTGGGATAGCTCCTCAAAATAAGGGCTAGCCTACAATCCTTTTACCATTTTTTGAATTTCACAATTTGCACTTATACAGAAAACTATTGACAAGCTGGCCCATTATTCTTTAGATTTCTTTTACAAGATAGATCTTATGCCACTTTAAAAAAAGGGAGAGGGCACGGGATGAAATGTTCCAAATGTTCGGGCCTTATGGTTCAACAGTCATTTTTTGACCATTTTTTAAACTTTGAAGGCTGGAAATGTTTAAATTGTGGTAAAATTATTGCAAAGAAAGAAAAATCCATAGAACTCGATGCGTTTAGCATCTTCTATCAACAACAAAAGTGCGGTAACAAAAGATAATGCTTACGTATCTCATCATTTTTGCCCGGTATCATGAAGTATATCTGGGTATTCACACAAGCTCTGGTGCACAAGCCTTTCGTACAGAAAGTAGTAAAAAAATAAGTCGAGATTTTACGGCCATACTTGAGGCACTTCTACGGGAAACAGGGCTTACTTTAAAGGATATTGACTTCATTGCTGTTCACCAAGGGCCGGCTCCCTTCACGACCCTACGTGCAACGTTGGCAAGTGCCCAAGGGCTTGCCTATGCAACGGGTATAAAGCTTGTTGGTGTCGATGGTCTTAGGGCATTTTTGCAGGAGCAGCATGATAGTGTGGGTGGGAAAGTAACAATTGCGCTTCTTAATGCTTTTGCTGGTGATGTGTATTATGGCATTTCATGGGGGGAACATACCGATGTTTGGTGTGTTTCAATTGAAGACGTTCTTGCACAGATACAAAAAATCTCAGAGCCGATACGATTGATTGGTAATGGGGTAATTTTTTATTATGAGCGTATACGTGATGTTCTTCCCTCGGTGGAGATACTTAACCCTATTCCTGAGATGGTGACACCCGATTTTTTGGGTAAGCTTGCATGCCAGAAATTTATGAATGAGGGCGGAGAAAGTCAAATTTTGCCTATTTATCTTAAAGGGAATTCTTCCTATTTAAAGATCTCATAATACCAATTCCAACTGCTACTGCCTGTTCGGCGCGTAGTACAGTAGGGGTTAACCTCCAGGGTATAAATTCGTTTTGATTTAACAGTTCCTTTTCTGCGTCTGAAAAATCTCCCTCTGGTCCGTTGGTAATGATAATGTGGCGGTCCGCTTTCTCTTTTTGTGTCAGTGCAATAATTTCGGTACTTAAACGACCTTCCGGTTCAAGAAAAAATTTTTGTTTGTTCCCTTTAGTTTCTTCAAGCCAGAGGTGTAGGGGAAGTAATGGGTTAAGGATGGCAAGGGAAAATTGTTTTGACTGTTCTGCGGCTGCTATCATGATACCGTGCCAGCGTTGCATGTTTTTTTCGATAGAGCCCGGATGAACGGCGGTTTTTTGAGTAAGGAGTGGTTGAATTACTTGTACACCCATTTCCACTAAAGAATAGAGGGCGTTTTCAAAAGCTTCTCGTTTCAATAAAGGAAGGCCCCATATAATGGTGGGGGTATAGGTAGGGTTTTTTTCTAGAGAGATAAGCTCAATGGTGATATTTTTTTTAGGTGTTATGCCTCGAATAAGAGCAGTAATGTTGTGCGTGGCATCAAAGAGAATAATGTGCTCGTCTTTGGCAAGGCGTAGGACTGTTGTTATGCGGTGAACCAGGGTGGGGTCAGTAATGAGTTGCATGTCGTGACGGGATGCGTTTGATGTGATGTGAGTTACCAGGGGGGAGTAAAAAGAAAATATATGTGCCACGTGAACCCTTTTGATTAGCTCAAAAAAATATGTCACACTTCTCAAGAGTGTTCCTTAAAGTCTAGCTCAATAGGGAAAAGAATAAAATGCGCCCATATGTTCTCGTTATTTTAGATGGTTTTGGTTATCGAGCTGAGCAGGAGAATAATGCCATTTATCATGCACACCCCGAACATTTTTTATGGTTATGGGAGCAGTATCCTCATGCTATTTTACAGGCTGCGGGAAAAAGTGCCGGGTTGCTGGATGGTATGATGGGAAATTCTGAAGTTGGGCATTTAACTCTTGGTGCGGGACGCGTTATAAAACAGCCAGTTTCTCTTCTTCATGAACAAATAGATTCTGGTGTTTTTTTTAAAAACAAGTTACTTGGTGACCTTTTTACTCAGGTAAGGTCGAAGAATAAAACACTTCATGTCATGGGGTTGCTTTCAGATTCTGGTGTACACAGTCATGAGTACCATATGTATGGTATTTTGAAAATGGCACGAGAATACAAACTAAAAAACATTGTTATTCATCCTTTTCTTGATGGGCGTGACGTATCGATGCGTTCTGCTTCTTTATATTTGGAAAAACTTGATACTTGGTTTGCGCAAGAAAAGTGCGGCATGATTGGCTCTCTCCATGGACGCTTTTATGCGATGGATCGAGATAAAAACTGGGAACGTACCGAACAGAGCTATCAGGTGTTAACCAGTCCTCAACAAAAAACCTTTAAGTCTTGGAAAGATGTTATTAATTTATACTACAGTGTTGGTATTACTGATGAATTTATTCAGCCAAGCCAACTTGTCTCCCATATGCCGGGAGTGCTTCCTTATATGACTAATGGGGATGCTCTTGTGTTCTTTAATGTGCGCGAAGATCGGGCACGACAGTTAGCAGCAGCATTTGTTCAAACAGACTTTTCTTATTTTCCGCGACCACCGTTAAATCTCGAAGCAGTAGTTACTGCCATTCCTTATAGTCCCTTATTTAAGAATCAGGTGTTGTGCCACAAGGATTTGGTGAAGAATACTTTTTTAGACGTTATTGAGGCGGCAGGGAAATCTATTTTTACCATTGCTGAAACAGAAAAATATGCTGCGGTTACCTATTTTTTTAATGGTGGGTGTGAAGTAAGTCGTGCACGGGAAGTTCGTGTGTTTATTCCTTCCTTAGCCTATCGTACTTATGCTGATCATCCATCTATGTCTGCTAAACATATAACCGATAATGTTATTGAGTCGTTGAAGAACAATCCAAAAGATATCTATTTGATCAATTATGCAAATCCTGACATGGTAGGCCATTCGGGTGATTTCAATGCTACGGTTCAAGCGATAAAGTGCATTGATGAACAGCTTAAAATTCTCTATCAACAAGTTGTTGAACAGATGAATGGAACGTTGATTATCATGGCTGATCATGGTAAAGCGGAAGAGATGAAGGAACTTGTTGGTGATGGTCCACGCACGGCACATACGGCAAATCCTGTACCTTTTATATTGGTGAACAAGTCATTTCAGAATAAGAAAATGATATTGCCGTTAACACAATTGTCTGATGTTGCTCCCTTTTTACTTGATGGACTTGAATTGCCCATTCCTGCGGAAATGAAGCGGAGTCGTTTCTCTTTTTAATAGTTTAAGCATAAAATTAAGGCGAGAGCGCTTGTCTGATGGGGCGGCTCTTGAGAAGTTAAGAGTGTCATAAAAAGTCAGGATATATGTATGAATTCTCTGGAAATACGAAAAAAGTTTTTTGATTTCTTTGTTCACCATGGTCATACCATGGTGCCTAGTTCGTCTCTTATTCCCGCTCAGGATCCAACGTTGCTTTTTGCCAATGCGGGTATGAACCAATTTAAAGATCTTTTCTTGGGCAAGGAAACGAGAAGTTATGCTCGTGCCGTGAGTATTCAGAAATGTATACGTGCTGGTGGCAAGCATAATGATCTTGAACAGGTTGGTTTTACCAAACGTCACTTAACGTTCTTTGAAATGATGGGAAATTTTTCCTTTGGTAACTATTTTAAAAAGGATGCTATTCGTTTTGCGTGGGATTTTCTGACTCAGGAAATTGGCCTTGAAAAAGATAAACTTTATGCGAGCGTCTATAAACATGACGATGAAGCATATACTTTGTGGCATCAGGAGATTGGGTTGCCGACTGAAAGAATTGTTCGTTTAGGAGAAGCAGATAATTTCTGGCAGATGGGTGATACTGGTCCTTGTGGTCCCTGCAGTGAAATTTATATTGATCGTGGTTCTCATCTTGGTTGTGGCAAACAAGAGTGCTTACCAGGTTGTTCCTGTGATCGCTTTTTAGAAATTTGGAATTTAGTTTTTATGCAGTATGACAAACAACTGGATGGGACGAATGATCCTCTCAAGCAAACGGGTGTTGATACGGGTATGGGTCTTGAACGATTGTGTGCAGTTGTTCAAGGTAAAGATTCGGTGTTTGATACTGATATTTTTGTTCCACTGATAAAACGTATTGAAGAACTCACGGGTATTTCGTATGAGCAGGCTGATCCTAAAATAAGGGGAGCTTTCCGCGTAATAATTGATCATGTACGTTCATCTAGTTTTGCTATAGCAGATGGTTGTATACCTTCTAATGAAGGGCGAGGATATGTGGTTCGTAAGATTATTCGTCGCGCTGCATTATTCGCCCAAAAGTTAGGTTCGAAAAATATCTTCCCAGAACTATTACCTACGCTTGTTGAACATATGGCCGGTGTATACCCGGAACTAACCGTTCATGAATCTCGTATTCAGGCTTTATTGACTGGAGAGGTAGAGAAGTTTGCCCAACAACTTATTGTTGGGCAGCAGATGTTTGAAAAGTATATTCAACAGGGTGGTTCATCCAAGATTATTTCTGGGGAGCAGGCCTTCAAATTGTATGATACGTATGGATTTCCCCTTGAGCTGACAAATCTTATTGCTCAGGAACGGGGTTATACGGTTGATAGTTCTGGATTTGATCGTGAGATGGAACGGCAGCGTGAACAGTCGGGAAAAAAGAGTGCAGAACAGAAAATAACTATTAATGCAGATGATCTGAGCACTACGTTTACCGGGTATGATCAGTTAGAAACATCATCAAAGATTAGCGCATTATTTGTTGATTCTTTACCTGTTGCACAGGTGACAGCGGGTACGGTGTGTGTACTTGTTCCTGAAAAAACTCCGTTATATGCGGAATCTGGTGGCCAGATAGCTGATCGTGGCAGTGTTGAAATACGAGGGGTTGAAATACCGGTACAGGGCATTATTAAGTTGAATAATGCAATTGCTGTTGTGATTACCACACCGATTGCATTTAATCGTGGTGATATGGTTATCCAGAGAGCTCATGGAGATTCGCGTGGTGATACGGAAAGAAACCATACTGCAACGCATTTATTACAAGCAGCTCTTATAAATATTATAGGGTCCCATATTAAACAAGCAGGATCTGCCGTACATACGGACTACTTGCGTTTTGATTTTGTTGCTCATGAACAGATATCACCTGAACAACTTCGTAAAATTGAAGAAATTGTTAATCAGACAATTATTAAAAATATTCCTGTTACCACCACACAAACAACTTACAATAATGCGGTGTCGCGTGGGGTGATAGCTTTCTTTGGTGAGAAGTACAATCCTGACAATGTGCGTCTAGTCGAAGTTGCTGGTGTATCGGCAGAACTCTGTGGTGGTACACATGTGAAATCAACAGGACAGATTGGTGCCTTTAAGATTGTTGAAAGTACCGCTCTTGCAGCCGGTGTACGGCGCATTGTTGCAGTTACAGGGAAAAAGGCGCTAGCTCTTTTTCAGGATATTCATACGGGTATGAAGGGCTTAAGCCAAGAATTTAAAGTACCAGAAGTACAGGTTGTAGATGCAGTTCTTAAACAAAAAGAGCAATTGCGTCTTGCTCATGTGACGATACGGGAACTCAGAAAGAAAATGATGATGTATCAGATTGCTGAGTTACGTACTCATATAACAAAGGTAAAGTCCCTTGATTATGGGTACTTTGTTTTAGCTGGTAGTACGGCCGAACTTTTGCGTGATGCGGCACAAGAGCTGCAAAAACGGCAACCAGGTTTTTATGTACTCTTGGTCCCTCATGATGATGGTGTTGGTTATAGTTGTCTTGTTTCTTCCTGTGGCGTATCACACGAGGTGTTTACTGATATGGTGTCCTGGCTTAAGAAACAGGGTATTCAGGGTGGCGGTTCTGCCGGAGTATTCCAAGGAAAGACTGCGCAGCTCGATGCTGAATTTGATAAGAAAATTCGTGAATGGCTGTCCTCTCATCTATAATTTGTAGTAACAGATTTAATTGTGGCATCTTTCGTTAATAGCATCATAGTAAGAAAGAATATATGTTATTTTTTTCCCCGCCTTTTTTTTAAGTGGATTATTAGGACCAATGACCTGTTATGGTAGTTGTCTGTCTGAGTGTATGAGTGTTCAAGATATTGGCATTCCTGATCCAACCGTTCATTGGGAAAGAATACCTAAATTATGTCTTGCTGCGTGTAATGGTGACAAAAATACGGTACTACAATTATTAGATCGTAATACGTCTGTTGATGGGTGTGATGAAATCAGTAAAAGAACGGCTCTTCACTGGGCAGTATTTGGAAAATGTTTTGCAGCTGCAGAAGCAATGGTAGCTTTCTCTGGTAATGGGTATATTTCATTTGATAGCGATGTCTTATCGCTTGATGAAAATACCTTAAGCATATTGCTTAGACGTGGGGCATCTTATGATCAAGACAATTTTATACTTCGTGCTTTACTTGTGAGCGGTGCTAATGTAAATGCGGTAGATAAGTATGGAAGAACCGCTTTGCATTATGCTGTTGTGGCAAATAATAGTGCAGCGGTAAATATCTTACTTGCTCAGGGGGCTTTTTTTAATGTATCTGATTGTTATGAGTGTACGCCATTTTATTTTGCCCTTGGTTATGCAGACGAACAGATGTGTTAGTCGCGACTTTATTGTACTCATTCTGTTTGATATGGAATAAAGTAAATGCGCTTTGAGACAGGTGAAGGTTATCTTGAAAAATCTTGATTAATACAGACAAAAAGTGTATTTTTTTGAGCGTTATTAACCCCATAAAATTTTAGACAGAGGCAGGTACAGTATGGTACGTCATCAAATGATGAAAACATTAGGGTATATTGGTATGACTTTCTTTTCAGTAGGTGCGTTGGAATCAGTTAAGGCTGAGGCGCCAAAAACATTTAAAACAGTAAAAATTGCTGTCATAAATTTGGAAAAAATTTTTCCTATGGATGCGAAAAATGGATCTGATGAATGGCGTTATTGGGTAGCAAAAGTTAATGAAGGGATCGAGCAGGACTCTAAAAAAATTGCTGAGTTTGAACCAGAAATTAAGAAAAAGATGGAAGAGTATAATAAACTTAAGGGACTTGCCTCTGAAGAAACGCTTGCCAAGCTTGTTCAAGAAATAAATCAAAAAAGTGAATATCTACAATCCTGGCCACAACAAAAAGAACGTGTACGTGCACAGCGCTTACAGGAAGTACAGCAATATGCATTGATGCCTCGTATTATGAAGGTGGCAGAAGATCTTCGAAAAAAATATAGCCTAGATCTTGTTATGCCTTCAAATATGGCATTTTCTTATGATTCGTCGCTTGAACTGACGAGTGAAGTTCTTGTGCAGATCAATAAAACGTATGCTGATGAGCTTAAGGCAAAGAAAGCACAACAAGAAAAAGATAAGAAGGGCCCAAAGACTGATACGGTTTCTTCAAATAAAGTTGCAGCTGCCTAGGTGCAGTTTACTCAATTGTCTAAAGGGCTGGTATAACCAGCCCTTTTTGATATTGAAACAAAAAAGGAGAAAAAATGGATCAAAAAGGTATGCAAAAACCACGCGTTATTATTGGATTAGGAAATCCTGGACCTGAGTATCAGTTTACTCGACATAATAGTGGCTTTTTGGTGGTTGATGCACTTGTTGAAAAATATAATGAATCCTGGCGTGAAAAGACAGATCAAGAACAAGCGCAGTTGACGCTCAATTCGGTTTCGGTGCTTGTGATTAAGCCACAAACATTTATGAATAGTTCCGGCAAAATAGGGCATTCGTTGCTTAAGCAGGGAATTCTGCCTGAGGAGATCTTGGTTGTTCATGACGAACTTGAGCTTCCGTTTGGGAAACGTGCTCTCCGATGTGGAGGAAGTTCTCGTGGTCATCGTGGTCTCAAGTCATTGATAGAAGCTTTAGGAAGCGATCAATTTATGCGGTTGCGTTTTGGTATTGGTCGCCCAGAAATAAAAGAGCATGTGCCAAGTTATGTTCTTCATAGGTTTACTGAAGACAAAAAACAGGTAGAAGAGGCCATTATCCAAGCAGTGGTTATGATTGAGCGCCTTTATTAATAACATGTAGTTTTGTACCAAATTCTTTCTCAAGATCATCATAAGCGTGTTCAGCATTTTCTCTGTCAGCTATTTCTTCATTTTTAAGCTGAACACGTACTTCTTTTAGGTGCTTCTTAAAAGATGGTTTGGTATGTGTATATCGTTTATAGATGGGTAAACAATAATCGCCCGAGATGGCTGCTGCTATGTAGGGAGGTGTTTCCTTTGCAGTGTTTTTTAACCTAGGGTTAGCGCCTAATCTTAAAAGATAGTCGGTATATCGTGCGGCTTCTTCCTGATCTCTGTTGCTGATTTCCTGTTGGAATTTATAGCGCGCAGTGATGCCAGCAAGTAGATGTAAGGGGGTATTTCCTCGCGCATCGCGAGTGTCAATCATAGCTCCATGAGTTAAAGCACTTTGAATTTTTGTCAGTGAGGCTTCTCGTGCCCCTTCTAAGAGCAGATTGTTTTGAAGAAGTTGTTGTTCGATGAGTCTTTTTACTTCTGGTTGAGCATAGTCAAGAGCTGTGCGTCCTTCATGATTTCTTATTAACGTAGACGCCCCTTTTTGTATGAGTAAAAAAATAATACGTTGTGGTATGACGTTATCTATAATGGCAAGATGGAGCGGGGTATTTCCTTCAAAATTTTGTGCGTTAAGATCTGCGCCATTTTTTATTAAATAAGTACTCGCTGCTTCATGTCTAAACCGTAGTGATATATGGAGTGGTGTTTCATTGCCAAAACCTGGCGAATTGATATCAGCGCCCTGTTTTAATAAGAGATGACAGGCCTCTTTATTGCCGTAATAAGCGGCCATATGAAGTGGTGTTGCTTCCATGGGAACGGTGCTGTTTTGTACAAGAGGGGTTGGTATATAAAGCGTGCGTCTTTCTAGGTTAATTTTATGTTTATGCAAAGCCTGTTTGAGTTTTGCCGACTGTTTTTTTTGGAACATGTGATAGGCGAAAGCAGACGTCTCGGTGAATGTGGTAAGTATTACTATTACTACACACAATAAGCAGAATGATTTTTTTATGATAACCATGTTTCTATCGAGTAGTTTATATGGTTGAAATATTTCATTAAGAAAGTGCTTTGTTTATAGGAATAATCCCCTGTTTCAAGGGTAACAGAGTAGTGGTTTTTTAAAAGGCCTACGAATCAGTCTCTGGCCAAATACTTTTTGGTGTATAACTATTGGACTATGATAATCGGGTAAAACGGTAACATTTTTTTATTCGTGAGAGATGGTTATGAAAGAAAAAATAATAGTGCTGGATAAATATTTTCGTACGGTGAACTACCTATCGGCTATTCAGATTTATTTACAGGATAATTTTTTGCTTGAGCGACCGTTGAGTTTTGATGATATAAAACCACGATTACTTGGTCATTGGGGAACTGCGCCAGGCATTAATTTTATATATACACATCTTAATTATTTAATCACAAAACATAACTGTTCCTGTTTATTTGTTCTTGGACCTGGCCATGGTGCGGCAGCGCTTCAGGCTAATTTGTTTTTGGAAGGAACGTTGCAGAAATTTTATCCTCAAGCTGAGCATACGTCTGCTGGTATTGCTTATAGTGCGCGGCAGTTTAGTTGGCCGTATGGGTTTCCGAGCCATGTAACCCCTGGTACCCCGGGGGCTATTCTTGAAGGTGGTGAGCTTGGGTATGCACTTTCAACGGCGTATGGTGCTGCTCTTGATAATCCTGATCTTATTATTCCTTGTGTTATTGGTGATGGTGAAGCTGAAACGGGACCAACGGCTACAGCGTGGCACCTTTCAAAATTTATTGACCCGGCAACGAATGGTACGGTGTTGCCTATCTTACATCTTAATGGGTATAAAATTGGCGGGCCAACAATCTTTGGACGTATGAGCGAACAGGAGCTTAAGGATCTTTTTACTGGGTATGGCTATCATCCGATTTTTGTTAATGGTGTTGATATACACACTAAGATGGCTGATGCTCTTGAGAAGGCGTATCACTTAATCATGTCTTTTAAAAAGAAGGCACATGGTGATCAAAAATATCATCATATGCCTATGATTATTTTAAAAACACGTAAAGGATGGACAGGAATTCAAGAACTGAATAAGAGGAAGATTGAGGGAAATTGTTTAGCCCATCAAGTTATTATTGAGCAGGCAAAAACAAAGAAGGTTGAGCTTAATCTCTTATCGCGGTGGTTAAGTTCCTATAAATTTTCTGAACTCTTTTCTCCTGAAACAGGTTTTGATCCTGATATTCTTTCGCTTATTCCTCCTCAGGAACTATGTATGGGTAACAATAGCCATGCGTACAGTGGGCGTATATATAGTTCGTTGGAGCTGCCATTAATGGCAGCGTCAGAAGAGGGTGTGGTATTTAGACCTGGTGAACAAAATATGAGTAGTATGCGTCAGGTTGGAGCATATCTTAAGGATGTCTTTAAACATAATAAACAGATACGTTTTTTTTCACCAGATGAAATTTATTCAAACAAACTTGATGAGATTTTAGAAGTTACGTCACGAGCATTTCTATTGCCGCTTCGCAATTGGGATAAAGATCTCTCTCCTGATGGTAAGGTTATTGAAATGCTTAGCGAACATTCGTTACAAGGGTTAGCGCAAGGGTATGTGATAACTGGACGACATGCTATTTTTGCTTCATATGAAGCATTTATTGAAGTTATTGGCAGTATGGCTGACCAGTACCTTAAGTTTCTTAAAGTTGCTCGCACCTATCCGTGGCGGGGTGATTTTTCTTCTCTGACTTATATTGTGACGTCATCAGGATGGCGGCAGGAGCATAATGGTTTTTCTCATCAAAACCCTGGATTTGTTGATCAACTTGTACAAAAACATAGTCCGTGGGTACATGCATATTTTCCACCTGATGCGGTAAGTACGGTAGCGGTGTTGCGCCGTTGTCTAGAAAAGCGTAACAGCGTTAATGTTGTGGTTGCTGGAAAGACTGATGAGCCTTGTTGGCTTACCAAAGAACAAGCAGAGCGGGAAGTTGATCAGGGGTTGGCAGCATGGGATTTTGTAAGTGATGCTAATCCTGACATTGTGTTTATGTCTATCGGCGATTATATGACTAAAGAAGTTATTGCCGCGATAACTATATTGAAGATGTATGCTCCTTCAGTACGTGTACGTATGGTTAACGTGTGTGAACTATCTGCTTTGGCCAATGGAGTAAGTGCTGCTGGAAGAAAGGTGGACCTTCTTTCTTATATTACGGCCGATAAACCAGTGATTATTAATTATCATGGGTATCCTGCTGTTATTAAATCCCTTCTTTTTGATATACGTGGTCATGAAAGAATACAGGTACATGGTTATACTGAACATGGTTCAACAACAACTCCCTTTGATATGCAGGTGCGTAATGGAACAAGCAGAATTCATCTGGTCAAAGAAGCTCTTACTCTTCTTAAAGCAGGATCAGTTATTAATGAAAAACAGTATGAGTCTGGTGTTCAGTCCTGTGAAGAACTGTTGCGTAGGCATGATAGTCATATAAAAGAATTCGGTACTGACTTAGAGGAGATTGTGAAATGGCGCTTTCTAAAAAAATAAAAACAAAAGTATTGATTGTTAATCGTGGAAGTAGCTCTCTTAAAATAGCTGTGTATAACGGATCGCAAGAAGTAGGTACGGTTACGAGTAAGAGCCCTGATACTTCTCTTGCATCTCTTATGAAAAGAATGTCGGCAGACATGTCTGTAGACTTGTTGGCAGGTATCGATAGCTGTGGGATACGAGTTGTGGCACCGGGGACTTTTTTTACCAAGGATAAATTTATTACTTCTGGGTATATGACCAAACTTAGACAGCTTGCCCGTGAACAGGAGTTGTTTGTTGCCGATACTATACGGGATATAACCTATCTTAAAAAAATAATGCCAACTGCCCAACTTATAGCTCTTTCAGATAGTGTCTTTCATGCAACAATTCCTTCCTATGCACGGGTCTATGGTATAGCTCCGTTCTTAACACGTACCCATGACCTGTATCGTTTTGGGTATCACGGAATATCCTGTGCTTCTATTATTGAAAAACTCTCGCGTGGACTTTTTAAGGGTAAAAAATTACCCTCACGTATCATTATCTGTCATGCAGGTGGTGGTACGAGTATTACGGCGGTACGCGATGGGATAAGCGTTGATACCTCGATGGGCTATTCTCCTCTTAGTGGTGTGATGATGAGTACGCGTTCTGGTGATATTGATCCTGCTATTGTTGTTCAGTTAATGAAAAAACTTAATAAGTCATCGACTGAAGTAGTAGCTCTTCTTGCTTATGCATCAGGGAGTGAGTCGTTTAGCTCGGTGAAACAGGCAAGACAGATATATCTTTATCAGATACAAAAATTTATTGGGTCATATACGGCGGTTCTAGGAGGAGTTGATCTGATAGTCTTTACTGGTGGACGTGGCGAGCATGATGCTGTATTTCGCCAAGAAGTGTGTGAGAGGCTTGCTGGTATATCAGTAGATAGTAAG
>Ga0172381_10000914_pt1 | contig 36800 bp, 57 predicted proteins | sample Leawel6488metaG_FD_119754 | JGI IMG/M metagenome (GOLD analysis project Ga0172381, IMG submission 119754) | Leachate microbial communities from a municipal landfill in Southern Ontario, Canada - Leachate well 64-88 metaG | ecosystem: Engineered > Solid waste > Landfill > Unclassified | place... | reverse complement strand
TGCGACGACGGGAAAAGTCGAAACGCGTGGATCGAGACCTCATATCGAAATTGGTCACATTGGAACGGATTATTGAAGGTCGGGAATGATCTCGATAATTTGGCGATTAATCGACGCGGTGGGATTGACGCGGATAGTTTTCCGAAGTTGATAAAAGCCGTTCCGGAGACGCCTATTGAGGCGGAGATTCTGCCGAAAGAACAAGAGTGTTTGGGGTTCGATTTACCTCCTAAAAAGAAGTATGAACCCGAATATTAGCCAAAAATTGTTGTTGACAAATGATATCAAATGAAAGATAATTAATACAAGGAAATGAGGGAGATTTTATGAAAAAAGAGTTGATCGAGCAAGGGTGGTTGACGCCTCGAATGGTCGTCGATCAGAAGTTGGTTCCGTTCTCATATCTAACATTGATGAGAAGAATCAAAGCAAACAAGATTCGCTTCTATGAGGACGAGGGAATGTTTTATTTCCGTCCGGAGTGGATCGAGGAATATAATCGGGAGCGTATTAAAAAAGTAAAGTAAAGGGAGGCGAAAATGCCACAAGAAGCGGATCCAAAGGAAAAGGATCTAAAAAAAGATTCCAAAAAAGTCGAGATCGCGGTAGATGTCTCGAAAATGCCTCTTTTGGAGAAGTTGGCTCATATTCAAAATGAGTTGAAGGCACCAAAAGGACAGATGAACAAGTTCGGGAATTATAAATATCGTTCTGCGGAAGATATTCTCGAAGCGGTTAAACCGATAGCGTTCAAGTATGAATCGGTTATCCGGTTATATGATGATTTGGTCTTGGTCGGGGATCGGTATTATATCAAGGCGACGGCGATCATCACTCACTTCGCGGATCAAGAAAACGCGGTCGAAGTTAGTTCGTTCGCGAGAGAAGAAGAATCTAAAAAGGGAATGGACGGATCACAAGTCACAGGAGCGAGTTCAAGTTATGCGAGGAAATACGCGTTGAATGGTCTCTTACTGATTGACGATACGAAAGATTCGGACGCGACGAATGACGGAAAAGGAACTCCGGCGAAAACTGATCCGGCAAAGCCAGTTGAAGATGATGGAAAGGTCTATAAATGCGATAATCCGGAATGCGGAAAAGTTATCACTAGACAAATATCGGAGTTTTCAACGAAAGTATATAAGAGACCTTTCTGTTTAGAGTGTCAAGGAAAGATCAAGGCGAATCAAGCCAAGAAAAAAGAAGAGGAATTAAATAATAAAGAAAATGATATTCCGGACGAAGCGATCGATGGTCTCTTTCCGGAGGGTCAAGAAGGAGCGTAAATGGAAGCGGTGGATAAAAAAGTTGTTCAGTTATACGGCGGAAAAGTCGAGTTGGAGTTCCGCGAATTTTGTCACAGATATTATGTGAAGAATGAGGGCGAAGAGAAGGCGTCTCTCAAAACGGGCGTCACAACCTTTCTCGGAGTGTTAAATAAACCCGCTTTGATTCCGTGGGCGGTTGGGAAAGCGATCGATTATATTTCCGATGAGTGGAAGAAGATCGAATCCGGCGAAGTAAAGTTTGAAGATCTCGATGTCAATGAGATTCTTTATAACGCGGAGAAGGCACACACAGAAGAGAAGGATCTCGCGGGAGAGATGGGAACGGCGATTCATAAATGGGTTGAAGATTATATCAAGACGGGCGAGGTTCCGAATATGCCTTCATATCCGGACGACGCGGAATTCGAGAAGAAGGTCATTCAAGGCGTAAATGCCTTTCTTACTTGGGTTGAAGAAAACGATGTCAAATTCATCGCGTCCGAGAAGTTTGTTTATTCAAAGGATCACGACTTCGTTGGAACGCTAGATATCGTCGCGGAAATCGACGGAGAATTGTATGTTCTCGATCTAAAAACTTCGAACGGAGTTTATGACGAGATGAGATTACAGGTCGCCGCTTATTTGAAAGCGGATGAAGAAGAATCCGGCGTGAAATATAAAGGTCGTTGGATCCTTCGTCTCTCGAAGGAAACCGAAGAAGAATATTATGAAAAAGCGAAGGTTAAAAACGCGAAGCGTGAGAAAAAAGGTCTCAAAACCTACGAACCCGCTCCATATCAATTATTCGAAGCGGTTTATCTCGACGAAGATGAAAACGATCTTCAAAATGATTTCGAGGCGTTTCTTCAAGTGATGAATATATTCCGATGGCAGAAAATGCGAAAGGATCAGTTCAAAGCGAAAAAGTAGTTTCCGGATCAGAGGGGATTCGTCCCCTCGAATTCGTAAATTAAAAGGGAGGTTGTATGAAGAAAAAAGAAAAGGTCGAAGAATCCGCACAGGTTATCGCGGAAGAGATTATCAAGGAGAAAAAAGAACCTACGATCGCGGAGAAGATCTCGGATAAGCCGAGCGTTTCTCAAATAACGCCAAAAGATAACGGGTCTTTTTTCAAGTGTTATCAGTTCGAGATTAAACCTCGTTGGTGGCATTTATTCGGTCGTTATGGGAAGTTCAGAGGAATGAATGATCGAATCATCAATACGGAAGATATAACGATCACTTGGCTCGGAGGAGATAGATATCAAGTATTGGTTCGAAGGTCTCCGGCGATCATTGAAGTAAAATCAAAAACGCAGAGCGAAATCGTCGATGATCTTGGCGAGGAAAGGTTCGGAAAATAAAATGGCAAAAAAAGAAGCGAAAACAGACGAAAGAAGGATCTTTCAAGCACCGGCGATTCTCGACGGGATATCTCCGTTAAAAGATAAAGGAATGAGTATCAGATTTCACACGAACGAATTATCGACGGAACAACAGGTTATTATGCTCACTTATTATCAGAAGTTCGGATATGTCACTTTTGCGGAGGACGCAAATCAAGGCGCAGAGATGATTGTTGAGACGGGGACGGATATAGAGAACCGAAAGATCAAAACGCCCTCTCAACGGCTTCGTGGGAAGATTTGGAGGGTATGGAAAGAGACGACCGATCAATCGATGGACGCGGATGAATATTACAAGCGAGAAATGGAAAAATTAATCAATTATGAGGACAGAAAAATCAATTCAGTTGACATCTAAAAAATGGCGTTTTATAGTTAATATATAAACAAAATCGGGGGGAAGCGGATGAAATGGTTCAAGCACGATTCGGACGCGCTTAATGATCCGAAGATCAAGTCACTAAAATTCAAATATGGAATGGAAGGATACGGAATTTATTTCGGTCTTTTGGAACTCATCGCGAGAGATGTCGAGGACGATCTTGATAATGTTGGATTATTATCAGAAGATTGGTCTGATGATCTTTTGTTGGGAGAGTTCGGAGTTAGTTCGGACAAACTTCGGGAGGTGTTTTCTTATATGTCAAAAGTGGGTTTAATCATTGAAGAAAATGGATCAATCCGTATCCCTAAAATTGCGGAAAGAACCGATGATTATGTCTCTCGATTATTGCGAAATGAAGGTAAAAAAGAGAGTAGTCCGAACATTGTTCGAACAAAGTCGAATAAAGTCGTCCTAGAACAGAATAGAATAGATAAGAATAGAATAGATAATAAAGAAACTATTAAAGAAAAAAAATCTTTGGATTATTTGAGATCCGAAGAAGGTCATAACGAAATATATGAAAAGTTTCCGGATTGTAAAAAGAAGGATCTCGATGTTGAGATCGAAAAGGCGATCGATTGGTTAAAATCAAAAGGTCGTGTTCAAAAAGATAATATGGCGTTTATGAGGAATTGGATCCGAAAAGCGGTCAAGGATGGAAATGTCGCGTTTCAGATGGTCGGATCTCCGGCGGTAAGGGAAGAGGAGGTTGTTTTTGTTGCCCGTGATCCGGAGAAATGGCGTGATTCAAGGCGTCAGATGATCGATCATCCGGATTTCGAGAAGCAATATCCGGAATTATTTGATAAAGCAAATAAAGAGATCGAAATGTCAGATCAAGAAATAATCGATTATGAGGATCTAAATATTTCAAGTATTATTCGCGCAAATATTAAAATGAGAAATGTCGTAAAGGAGATTGGATGAAATTCGAGAATTTGAGGTTTTGGGACGAAAAAGAAAAGAAAATGATTTATCCGGAGGGGATTTTTGATGAATTCTTTTCCGGCGGAGCGTGGATGAGTGATCTCGTCAGATTTTGGGATGAAATTGTCAATGCGGAACGATTCAAGAGTATGGAGGGCGTTGAAGCAAAAGATAAAAACGGCGACGATTTATATATTTATGACTTAGTTAAATTGACGGGATATCAAGACGGAATCGAACTAGGCGGGACAAAGTATGATCTCACGAAGCAGATATTTTGTATTCAGAAGCGATTCAGCGAGGCGGGACGCGTTCTTTTGAAGTTTTACGGGGGAGATATCATCTATGATATTAAAACGCCTAAAATCGAGAAAATCGGCACTCTCATTGAGAATGAGGAAATGTTCACGAAGCAGTTTTTAGATGAAGAAGAGCGAATGAAGAAAATTCCAAATAAAATTAAAACAAAAAAGGCGGGGGGAAATGTTAAAGGTAATAAAAAAAGTAAATAGACCTTGGGGATATTTTGAGGTTTTAGAAAAAACACCTACTTTTTGGATAAAGAAGATCGTTGTTCGTCCGGAACAAGCATTATCTCTTCAAAAACACAGGAAGAGAGATGAGTTTTGGAAGATTGTCTCCGGTCTCGGAACCCTACAAATTGAGAATGAAAATTATCTTGTTCAGAGCGGTCATATCAATAATCAAGACGAGTTCACTATTCATCGCGGGACGGCACATCGAATCACGAATATGTCGGATTTCTTCGATCTGATTTTTTACGAGATCGCGGAAGGTTTATGTGAGGAAAATGATATTGTGAGGTTGGAGGATCGATATGGAAGGTAATGAGAGAGAAATGATCGTCGCGGTTTCCGGAGGGTTGGATCCGGTTCATATCGGTCATATCCGATTAATGAAAGAGGCGTCTCAATACGGGAGAGTGAAGGTCATTCTCAATTCAGATCGGTTTTTAATAGAGAAAAAGGGATATGTTTTTATGCCGTTCGATGAGCGGAAAGAGGTCATCGAGGCGATCAAGTATGTGGACGAGGTGGTTCCGTGTATCGACGAAGATCAATCAGTTTGTGAGACGCTGAAAATGTTAAAACCCGATTATTTCGTAAATGGCGGGGATCGTTTTTCAGATAATATTCCGGAAAAAAAGATCTGCGAGGATCACGGGATCAAGATGATTTTCAACGCGGGAGAAGGCGGAAAAGTCGAATCTAGTTCGGAGTTAGTAAAAAACGCGGTGGAGGTTTTAAGTGAATAAATTTATCGCGCCTCTTCTTGCGATTGATGGCTATGGTCAATCTGCTCAAAATCTATTTTTGGCGATGAAAAGGAAGGGATTTCCGATTGAATTCGTCGCTCACGATTGGAGGAACGGGGAATTCTCAAAAAATGAGTTGTTGGATTGTATCACGAAAGAGGTAAATCCGGACGATACGGCGATTTTGTATCACTTACCGCCTACATTGAAACATTATCAGAATACGAAGCACCTCATCGCTTTTACTATGTGGGAGACGGATAAATTGCCGAAATCGTGGGTTGATTATTTGAATCATTATTGCGACGAGGTTTTCGTTCCGTCTTTCTATTGTCGGAATGTTTTTGTCTCGTCCGGCGTCAAAAAGCCGATTTCGATCATCCCGTTGGGGATTGATCTTGATACTTATAAATATTTTGATCGTCCATATCGGGAGGAAACGACCTTTTTGATCACGGGGAAGATGGATATCCGTAAAAACTACGATATGGTTATTCGAGCGTTTCAAGAGGAGTTCACGGATCCGAAAGAAAAGGTCAAGTTGATCATCAAGTCGCGGAAAGGAGCGGATGTCGAGTGGAATAAAGACGAGAGAATCACGATCATCGCGGACGATTTCACGATGGAAGAAATGTTTGATCTTTACAAGTCGGTTGATTGTTTTGTTTATCCTACGCGTGGCGAGGGATATGGACTTCCGCCTCGCGAGGCGATGGCGACGGGACTTCCGGTCATTCTCACAAATGGAGGATCTCTTCAAGAGATTTCGAATCCGATGTTCTCGTTTCCGGTCGGTTATGAGTTGATCAAGGCGGATTATCCGAATCGCGATATCTTGGGGATAGAGGAAGATCTCGGATATTGGATGGAGCCGAATTTTGGGGAGTTGAAAAAACAAATGCGAGAGGTTTATCGCTTTCCGGAGCGTTCGAAGAAGGTCGGGAAAATGGCGTCGATTCAAATGAGATCCTTTGCTAATCCGGAAATTGGAGCTAATATTATTATTGATAAGTTGAAACAAATATCAAAAAGGGGGAGGGGAAATGTTGGTAGTCATCCGGTTGGAAGATGAGATTTATGCGGTTGAATCCGATTTATCGTTCGATGAGGTTCAAGAATCAACGAGGAAGATTCATCGAGAGATCAAGGATAATGATTTCGATTATTGTCCGGACGATGTGATTGAGGCGTTGGAGGATCGAGGGATAGCGGATCGAGTTGATGAATTTGAGGTTATGGAAATAAAGGATTATGAAGATGAAAATTAGCGTCAATATGATTATTGGAGAGAGGGTCGAACCCTTCTTGAAATACGCGTTGAAAAGCGTCGATTGGGTCGATGAGATTGTGATCGTCGATACGAGTTTCAACGGGAATGAGACACTTTGGGAGCTGATGAATGTGAATCTCGATATTATGAGATTGCCGATTAAGGTGGTCAAATTTTTTCAGCACGAAACTGCGTTTGATTTTGCGAAGGCGAGGAATCTCGCGATTGATCATTCATCCGGAGAGTTTATTTTAAAGGTTGACGCGGATGAAGTTTATTATAATTCGTTTCAAGGCACTTTTGAGGGTCTCAAAGAGGGGGATCTGTTTATCGTTGAATTTTATCACTTTATGCTCGATATTTTTCATATTCAATATACGGAGCCGAAAGAGGTTTTATTCCGGAAGGATTGTTATCGATGGATCAGCAAAACGCACGAAACTTTGGAATTTATTCCGTCGGAGACGAGGACTTTTCCGAGAATCGTTCATTTACAGGATAAATTCTGTCATTTTGGATATGCTCAACCTCAACGGATTATCTTTGAGAAATGGCAACATTATGTTGATCTCGAAGGGCGATCTGATTGGTATGAGGGACAGGATCCGGATCATATTCTTGATGATCGGGCGTCAGTATCAAAGAAATTCATATACGAATATCCGGAGGCGATTCGCGGAGATGTCGGGAGTTTTCCGGTTGTTATTAAGGACGAAATTAATCCGGTTGCGAAAATAGGGTTAGTTCTTGGAACGGAATTAAACGGCGAGGAGATCTTCGGATATGTCGAGGATGTCAAAAATACGGCGGATTTTCCGATTGTTTTGGTCATTGTTTTGAGTAAATGTTCGGATGAGTTCATCGAGAGAGTTCAGAGATTGGGATATTTCACGATCATTCTCTCGGAGCGTGAGGATCTTCCGAAGATTTTGAATGTTGGAATCAAGTTCTTGATGAAGGATCCGGATATCAGATGGATCGCGTCGGGAACGAGTGGAAGGGTCGCGGAGGCGATTGAGGAGTTGAGAAAAGCGAATGTTGGGATGGTTTTTCTTGATAAGGCGTTTATCTGTCCGGTTGATGTTTATGAGAAATTGGGATTATTCCGAGAAATCAGCACGGATTCATCGATGAGTGATTTTGTAAATAGGATAAGAATGAATAATTTAAAGGTGGAGGAACTATGAGGGCGGTTTTAGTCGGTTATGGGGAAATCGGGAAGGCGGTCAAGAGCGTTTTTGATCCGTTTCACGAAATTGAGGTTTGCGAGATAGATCGAAAGCCGGAAGGTCAATTCGATATTATGTTGGTCGCGATTCCGTATGTCGAAGGATTTGAGAAAACGATCGAGGATTATCGGGAAGAGTTCGGCGTTAAGGCGATCATTTTCTTTGCTACTTTGGCGATCGGGACGACGAGCAAGTTCGAGAACGCGGTTCATTCTCCGGTTGAAGGGAAACATCCGGATCTAGCGGAGAGTATTCAAAAAATGCCTCGATGGGTTGGCGGTTATAACGAGATCGTCGGAGAGTTCTTCGAAAAGGCGGAGATTAAACCTCGATATGTCGATAAACCGGAATTCACGGAATTTCTAAAATTGCGATCAACCTCAAAATATGGGATCAATATTCAGTTCGCGAGATATGAGAAATCTGTTTGCGATGATCTCGAAATGAGTTTTGATTTGATCAAAAAATTTGATCAAGATTATAATGATCTTTACGAGGAAATGGGAATGCCTCAATTTAAGAGATATATTCTCGACGCTCCGGAAGGGAAGATTGGCGGTCATTGTGTCGTTCCGAATGCGAAGATTCTCGATAATCAATATCCAAGTGAATTATTAAAGCAAATATACAAGGAGGAAGTATGAAAAAAATATTAGTCACCGGCGGAATGGGATTTATCGGGCGTCCGTTATTGAGAGAGATATTGAAGAAAAATGATGATTGCGTCGTCGTTGTTGTCGATAATCTATCGACGGAGGTGTGCGAAGAATATGTCAAGAAGGAAATCGCGGAGTTGGAAGCGGATCATCGAGTTCAATTTATCAAGATGAATTTTGAAGAGTTTATCACGGATCAGAAGTATGATGAGATCTATCATTTAGCGTCTCCGGTCGGTCCCGTGGGCGTTTTAAAATATTCCGGTAAGATGGGCGTTGTGATCATTAATAATCTCTACAAGGCGATTCAAATGGCGTCAGAGATGGGCGCAAAGTTGATGTATGTCTCGACGAGTGAGGTTTATGGATGTAATCCGATTTTTGATCAACCCGAAGATATTCAAAAGATCGTTCCGGCGAAGATCACGACAAGGTTAGAATATGGCGTTTCGAAACTTCTCGGAGAAGTCATCCTCGAAAATACCGAAGGATTGAGTTATAACGCGATTCGTCCGTTCAATATTATCGGTCGCGGTCAGAATGCGGATCTTGGTTTTGTTATTCCGAGATTCATCGATCAAGCGTTAAGAGGCGAAGATATCACAGTTTATGGCGACGGGACGAATCGAAGGACTTTCACGGATGTCCGAGATATCACGGAGGCGATGGTTTTGATTATGAATAGTTCGATCACACGAACAGTTTTCAATATCGGGAATCCGGATAATCAGATCACGATCGGCGAATTAGCAAGGAAAATCAAGGCGATCACGGAATCAAAAGCGGAGGTCAAATTTGTTGATCCGAAAACACTTCACGGCGACAAATTCGCGGAGGCGTGGAATAAAATTCCGAATATCGATCGTGTTCGAAGTTTGATCGGATGGTCTCCGAAGTATGATCTCGAAACTACTCTTCGCGATTGTATCGAGATGGAAAGGGAGGAATTATGCAATCCGGCGTAGTTTTGAGTATTGTCGTTCCTTGTCTCAATCATATTGAAATCACAAAGGGGTTTTTATCTTCAATCTTCTTGAATACGGAAAACAATTTTGAGGTAATCGTGATTGATGACGGAAGCGACGACGAAACACAAAATATCGAATTTATGTTTCCAGAGATCGATCTTGTTATCAGAAATCGCGAGAATAAAGGGTTCGCTTATGCGGTAAATCAAGGGATCAAGATGTCGAGGGGTGGTTTTATTGCGATTTTTAATAATGATATGATTGTCAAAGAGGGTTGGGATGTCAAATTAATCAACGCGATCGGGGACTATGGAATGATCTCCGGAACATTAAAAGAACCTCCGATTTCGGTGGAAGAGTTTGAAAAAATGGAAGAACCGGAAAGGGATGAGATCTGCGATTGGGAAAAAGGTATGCCGTGGGTTTTTAAAAAAGAGGTTTTTGAGAAAATCGGGATATTTGATGAGCGTTTTGAGATTTGTCAGTATGAAGATATCGATCTTCTCGTAAGAATGGCGATTGGTGGTTATAAGTTTGCTAGTTTGAGGAATTGTTTTATTTACCACTACTCATCATTGACGCAGAAAACAGACCTAAAAGAGCGGATTCCGTTCGATTACGCTCGTCGAAATGCGGAGAGATTTGTCGAAAAATGGGGAGTGAGTTATCCGGACGGAGTGAATTATCCGTTATTCTACGAAAGGGGACGAATATGAAGGCGTTGATATTCGATGTTGATGGCGTTTTGATCGAGGCGGACGATCGGATCCGGATTAAAAAGTATCGAAAATTATTCAAGGATGGTCTCAAATTGGCGAAAAGTCCGGATTATGACGGGTCAAAGTGGATATTTGATAAATTGAAATCTCAATACGATCTCGGAGTGAGAATCAATCCGCGTCATTATAAGTTGATTAATAAAAACACCGCGAAGATCTTGAAGAAATTATCCGAAAAATATCTGTTATGCGTGACTTCGTGGGCGGATCAAGGGATAACGAGAGAAAAGTTGGTGGCAACGGGAATTTGGAAATATTTCGAAGGCGGGTTTATCAAAGGAGAAGAGTTGGAGAACGGGAGAACCCCACATTTTACCTTTTTTCAGATTGATGAGGTCGTGAGGGTTGACGACAGACCCAAAAAGATGACACAATATTTTATAAAGTTCGAGTATGGTCAATATAAAGGTCAAAAGTGCGAAGCGGATCAATATATCGAAAACTTGGAGGGGTTATTATGAAAATCGGGGTCGTCACTACTTGGAATGTAAAATGCGGGATCGCGGAGTATTCGCGAGATCTGATTTATTCTTTGATTGGTTATGGAGCGGATGTTCGAGTTATAGCGATCGGCGATAAGGAGCGGATCTATCCGGACGAGGATTTTGTTAAAAGACAGGAGCCGATCGACCTTCGAGGGCTTGATATTCTTCATATTCAGAATCAAGGGAGTTTTTGGTCAAAGGAATGGCTTGAAGGACTACTCGAAAAAGCTAAAATTCGCGGGATCAAGACGATCGTCACTTTTCACGATTCGGCGGTTTGGGACGGATTTGATTTCTCAAATATCGACGAGATCATTGTTCATCGTGAGGAGATTCTTCCGTTGAGAGAGCGTCGTATTTTGGGGATGGGGATGATTGATATTCCGGTTCAAATATGTTCGTTTGGGATCGGGAGAAACGATAATCGGGCGATTCAAGAGATGTGTTATCGTCTCGGATTCAAATATAATATTTATGATCCGAAAGATGAGTGGTTATCAGAAGCGGAATTGATGAATAATCTCAAAAAGAATGACGCGATTGTTTTGTGGTATGGCGAGGTTGGGATCGTTGGATGTTCGGCGGGGATTCGAACGGCGATCTCTTCAAGGCGTCCGGTCTTTATTTCAAGCGTCAGATGGTTCGATGATGTGCCTCTTCTGTCCGGCGTTTATCGATCAAGGGATATTGAGGATCTCGAAGAGAGTTTGAGATTATATTTTAAAGATACGAGAAGCGAATATATGAAAATTAATAATTGGATGGCGATTGCGGGGAAGCACCTCGACATCTATGAAGGGAGCGTAAAGTGAAGGAAACGGATTATTGCCGTCTTTGGAGGGCGGAGAAAAAGGAGAATGTTCGGTTGTCGAACGAGAATCTTCAATTAAAGGAACTTCTTCGAGGGGTCGAAGAAAATGCGAAGCGTGTTGTCGCGGAAGCGGAAGGGAAGAAAAATGAAGCCAAGAAGTGAGGAGTTAGGGGAAATATTCGGGATGTTGATAATCACGGGGTTGATCGTTTGGGCGTTTAGTGTGATCGGAGGATATTTCAAATTGCCTCCACAGGTTAGTTTTGCGATGGCGGTATTATTTATATTTATGAGAGGAATAGGAGGAGAGTTATGAAAAAAGCACTTATAACAGGCGGAGAAGGGTTTGTGGGCGGTCATTTAAAGACCGAGTTAGAAGAGAACGGATATCAAGTTTTCTTGACAAGTAGGGTCGCGCAAGAGGGATATATCAAGATGGATCTTTGCGATTATGAGGAAGTCAGATCCGTCATCAATGAAGTGAAGCCGGATGTTATCTTTCATCTCGGAGCGATCGCGTTTGTGCCTTCAAGTTGGCAGGACGCGGAATTGACGATGAATGTGAACCTCAACGGGTCACTTCATCTTCTCGACGCGGTTCGTTCAATCGGGATCGATCCGGTCATTCAGTTGGCGGGATCAAGTGAAGAATATGGGATGGTTTATCCGGAAGAAACGCCTATGACGGAAGAGAACCCGTTGAGACCTCTCTCTCCGTATGCGGTTTCAAAAATCGCGATGGATTTTCTCGCATATCAATATCATAAAAGTTATGGATTAAAGACGATTCGGGTAAGGGCGTTCAATCATTCCGGTTATGGACGAGGCGAAGCGTATATGACATCCACCTTCGCGAAGCAACTCGTCGAGATCGAAAAAGGAAAGAGGGATCTGATAAAACACGGAGATCTCTCATCGATCAGAGATATCACGGATGTTCGAGATACTGTTCGAGCTTATCGCCTATTGACGGAAAAGGGTAAATATGGCGAAGTGTATAATATCGGAACGGGGAAAGGGTATTCTGCACAGGAGATTCTCAATAAATTGTCGAAGTTGATGGCGATGACGCCAAAGACAGAAATTGATCCGGATCGGATGAGACCTTCGGATGTGAAGATTCTGATCGCGGACGCGTCGAAAGTGAAGGCGGAGACGGGATGGGAACCTCAATATTCGATCGATGAAACATTGAGCGAAGTTCTTCGTTATTGGATGGAAAGAATCTAGTTGACAAGGCGATTTTGTGATATAATTTCTTCATTAAAAGGAGATATCCTATTAATAGAAAATTAATTGCGTTTGTGGGGGGAATACTCATATTTTTACCACAGATCGCCGGAAGTGGCGTTCCGGTTCAAAAGACAATCGACGATATAAATAAAATTGTATTCACACAACCTCCGGAGGTCAAAGAGTTTCCGAAAGGAACGATTCCGGTGGAATTGCCTGTCCCAAAAGTTCAAATTGCGAAGGCGGTAATTCCGAGTAATAATGATCAATCTCAATGCTTTGAGGCGATAAAAAGGCACTTTCCGAGTAATACTTGGGCGAGTGCTTTTTTAGTTGTTCAGAAGGAGGGAGGAACGCCGACAGGAACTCATCTTAATAATGATGGATCGATTGATCACGGATGTTTTCAAATTAATGATAATTGGAATTATTATCGATCGGGTAATCTATGGAGGAGGAAATATGAATTTAGTCAAGTTTATGATCCGGATGTAAATATTAAAATTGCGATGGAAATGTCAACGAATGGGACTTATTGGAAGCCGTGGTATGCGGTTTGCCCGTTGGATAAATCGAATCCATACGGGATTTGTCCGACATAAAACGAAGCGAGAAGGGATTCTCAAATGATGACTTTGATACTTTGGTTCTTGGCGATAATATTCGTGGTCTCGATAGTGAGGTTAAATGAGAAGATCGACCTCTATAATAAGAAAATAAAAGCGTTGCGAAAGCGAAAATAATCTGCTATAATTTATATATGAATAAAGGGGGATTTATGAGGTATTAGTTTCGTTTTCTGCTTCTCGCGAGAGAGATGTCCGGTCTTACTGATTGGATGTTCCGTGATGGTCTTGTATATTTCATAATCTCCCGATTTTGATCTCTATCACAAGATTTTCCTCTCTCGCGGGAAGAAGGAAGCGAGGGAAAATGATTTTCGGAAAAGTCAAAATATATTTATCGGACAAACTCTTTTCGATTCTAGTGAGAAAAAGGGATCGGAAGTGTGTTTTTGGCGTTAAATGTATTCCGGCGGAGCGAACAGATTGGCAGACGGGCGAATTGGATATCAAATATCTTTCCGCGTGTCATTTTATAGGAAGAAGAAACGATGAAGTCCGAATCGATCCGAGAAACGCGGACGCGGGATGTGGAGCGTGTCATAAATATATCGACGAGACGGATGAGGGGAAGAAATGGCACAGGGAATTCAAGAAGAAGCAACTCGGAGAGGCGGGAGTTGATAAATTGATGATTGATTCAACGGGATTATCAATGAAACGCGTCACAGAGAACGAAAAGCGAATTTATGTTCGGATATTAATGAAAGAAATGGGGATAAATGAGCGATAAAATGATCGAAATCACGAAAGTCAATATCAATGAGTTAGTTCCGGCGGATTATAATCCGAGGGATCTTCTCGGATCGGAATATCTTCAATTAAAGAATTCGATGAGGAAGTTTGGTTTCAAGGATCCGGTTATCGCGAATTCGAACGAAAATCGAAAGAATATCATCATCTCCGGTCATCAGAGGTTAAAGGTCGCGAGAGATCTCGGAATTCACGAAGTTCCGGTTGTTTATGTGAATATTGAGAATATGGAAGATGAGCGAGAGTTCAATATCCGTTTAAATAAAAATACGGGTCATTTTGTCAATGAGAAGTTATCAGAATTCGATCGTGACTTCTTGGCGGGAATCGGTTTCGATCCGGAAGAGTTGGATGAGATCTTCAAGAATCTCGGATCAGCGTCAGAAGAGAGCGTCGAGATCGAGTTCACTCCGGCGTTGATGGAAGAGAATAATTATGTTTTATTATATTTCAATGATGAGTTCGATTGGAATGTCGCGAAGGCACATTTTCAGATCAAGACCGTAAAATCACTTGATTCACGAAAAGGATATGAGAGAAAAGGCGTCGGGAGAGTGATCGACGGGAAGGAATATTTGAATCGGATCGGCGTCAAGACGGAGGATATCAATGAGAACGCTTGAGTTATTCTCCGGATCGAAATCATTTAGTCAAGTCGCGGGGAAACGCGGACACGAAGTTTTCACTTCTGATTATATTTCGGAGTATGATTCAGATTATTGTGTTGATGTTATGGAATTTGATTATAAGAAGATACCATATATTCCGGATGTTATTTGGGCGTCACCGCCTTGCACTGCTTTTTCGGTTGCGGCAATTGGGAAAAATTGGAACCGTGATTATACGCCAAAACACGAAAGAGCGGAGTTGGGTTTGAGAATAGTCGCAAAAACGATTGAAATAATCAAGTATTATCAGAAATTGAATCCTAGTTTGATTTATTTCATTGAGAATCCTAGAGGAATGTTGCGAAAACTGCCGATAATGAATGAGTTCAATCGGAATACAGTTACATATTGTCAATATGGAGACACAAGGATGAAGCCAACGGATATTTGGTCAAATTCACAATGGACGCCGAGACCGATGTGTAAGAATGGCGACCCTTGCCACGTTTCAGCGCCTAGAGGAAGTAGGACGGGGACACAAGGACTAAAAACAGATTATGAGAGGTCGATGATTCCATCACAATTGTTTGAAGAGATATTCGATAAATTAGAGGGAGAGAATGAAGGCGTATAATTTCGAAATTTGTATTCCATCGATGGGAAGAGCGGGATCCGTTGAGACGGCGAAGTTATTTGATGATTTCAAAATCTTCTGTCCGAAACGCGAGGCGGACGAATACCGCAAATTCTACGGGGATAAAGTGTTCGAAGTTCCGGATGATATCAAGGGGATCACGGCGACGCGAAATTTCATATTGGATCATTCCGGAAAGTATGTGATTCAATGCGATGATGATGTAATAGGATTCTATCGAATGAATTCACGGAAAGAGAATAAATACGAAGAACTCACAAAGGAACATCTTTACGAGGTCATTGATAATTCGTTTCTGATGGCGGAAGAGATCGAAACGAACCTTTGGGGATTCAACCTTTCGAGGGATAAGAAGTTTTATCGGGAATATTCGCCCATATCTTTGTCATCCGTGTTAGTGGCGAACTTCTTCGGAATGATTAATGACGGACAGAGATTTGATGAGAGAGTGAAATTAAAAGAAGATTATGATTATTCGTTGGAATCTCTCCGGAGACACCGGAAGATTCTTCGTTTCAATCAATACGCGTTTTTTGTCCAACATCAATCGAATTCGGGAGGATGTGTTGATTATCGAACAATGGATTTGGAGAAAGACACCATCAAATTGCTAAAAAGGAAATGGGGAAGTAAAATAATAAAGACAAACCCGAAAAAAGAGTATGAAATTAAAGTGTCAGTCCCCATCAAAGGGATTTAAAGGATCAAGATGAGCGGAGATACGGAAAAAAAGAAAACGGGCGGGAAAACGGCTCAAAATGGCTCAAAAACACCGCAGAAAACGAAAAACTATAAAACGATTAGCGGTGAAGATAAGTTTCGATTATTTATGTTGAAATACGAAGGAGCGAAAATAACCGAATTAGCGGTCGAGTTCAATATCAATCTACGGGTTTTATACGAATACTTTCAAAAGGGTGGGATTTGGGTCACAGAATACAAAGATTTCGAGAAGAATTTGAATGATGAAATGATCGAGGAAGCGAAGTCGATTTTGAAGAAGGGCGTTAAATCTGCTTCACAGGCGTTGATCTTATCGTTGGCGTCCGGAGACGGAAATGTTCGAGTTCGAGCCGCGAATTCTATCCTTGAAAGAGAGTTTGGTAAAGCGAAGCAACCTATTGAGGGAACGGGCGGATTCACGCTCAAAGTCAATCCGGTCGAAATCGCGAAGATGGTCGAAGATCTAAAAAGAGAGGGTGTTATTAATGGCGGAAGTCCAGACACAACCGGAGAATTCTCCTATGACGGAGGAGGAGAGAATGTCGAAGATAATGTTGAGGGCGACGCTTGATTTTGCCTTCTTCATTCGTGAAGTTTTCTCTCAATCATTCGATAAATATGAGCCGTTTATCGGTGGCGATTATTTAAACGCCGTCGGTTTTTATTATCAGAATTTTCCATATACTTCAAGGATCTCCGCTAGGGATCATTTTAAATCAACGGGATTATACGCGAAGATTATGTGGGATCTGTTGAGAGATTCATTCAGAGGTTCGGAGAATCATTATTTTTCATATCGTCAAGAGATGAGTTCGTATCATCTCGCGAAAGTAAAAGAATTGATCCGGAGAAATCCGTTTTATGCGGGATTAATAGATCATAAACCTCTCGCAGAAGGAATTATGGATTATTCGTGGGGTCTCGACGAACACGGGAATCCGCTTCCTCATATCACGATCGATCCGCAGGGTTTATTGACTTTCAAGCGTGGTATTCACTGCCGAAGAGTTTATATCGATGACCCGTTGAAGGATCCGGAGAATAAGTTAAACCCGACGATCATCAATAAAATCAATCGTATTATATTCACGGAGTTGTTGGATATGCCTTCTCTCGTTGACGGAGAATGTCATATCGTTGGAACGCCTCAAACTTGGCAGGACTTTTTCTTTGATAAGAGAATGAAGTTGAAATTTAAGGTGTGGATTCAACCGGCGATCATATCAGAGGCGAAGAAGATCGTTTTATGGCCGGAGTGGAGAGATTTCGATGAATTAGTCCGAAGGAGAGAGTTGAGAGGCGTCAAGATCTTCAATCAAGAATATATGTGTAAGCCGGTATATTCAGAGAATTCGTTCTTTGAGGAGAAGGATCTGTTGAATGTGATCAATCCGAATCTCAAAAATTGGTCATTATCAGATCTTATTCCGGAAGATCTCGCGAATCGGTTGAAAATGTCCGAAGTGTTGGCGGGGTTGGATATCGGAAAGAAGGTTCATCCGTCTCATTTTGTCATTTTCTATTGGGATAAAGATGATAAGCGATGGAAACAGATTCATCAAAAGTTTATGGACGGATGGGATTATTTCAAACAAGTCGAATATTGCGATCAAGCGATCAAATTCTTTAATATCGATCATCTTTATTATGATAATACAAGAGGAGAATTTGAGGGGTTCAAGGAACAGGGAAAGTTGTCACATCAGTATCACGGCGTTGTTTTCAATACCAAGACAAAAAACGGAATGGCTTCTACCTTGCAAAAACTTGTGAATAATACTAAAATAAATGAAAGAGGAGAAGTCGAGTATCGAGAGATTGAGTTAATAGATGATTTCCGCCAATTCAATCAAATCCTCGCGGTTGATAACGATTTGGAGGCGACGGAATCGCCCGAAGGACACGGAGATTCATTTTGGTCAATCGGGATGGCACTTCAAGAAAAGCCAAAAACACGCGCATTTGAAAGTAAGCCAGAAGGTTTTTAAAAAGGAGGAGTTATGGAAACATTTCCACAAACAGAAGCGGATAGAACTCGATTTCAAAAATATGCTGTTTATGAGGATATCTTTATGGGGAATCACACGATCCCTTTTGCTCGATTCTCGGCTGAAATGCTTAAAAAGAAAAAGGTTCTCATATATATCGTTTGTAATTTCGGCGCACTTATATCAAAGGTTAGCGCTGACCTTCTTTTTGGGGAACCTGTCGATTTTAAGTTCAAAAAGACGGATGATAAAAAAATCGTTGATAAAGTTCAAGATTTCGTTCTTCGTAATAAAATCAATACTCAAAGTTATGAATCGGCGTTATCAAATTCTTATTTTGGCGATTCTGTCGCGAAGTTGAGAAGAGACGCAGACGGGAAGGCGATATTCGAATATTGTTCTCCTCAACTCGTTAAAGTGATCACGGATCCGGATAATGTCAAAGATACGAAAGAGATTCAATTATGTTGGGAGAAGATCGCGGACGGAAAGACATATCTCCGAAAGGAAATTCACGAAAAAGGGAAGATCCGAAATGAGTTATGGTTAAAAGAAGGCGATATTTTAAAGTCACAAGTGGATTTATCTGTTTTATATGATGATTTAAAGGATGAAGAAGTCACAAATATCGATGATTTCTTGGTTAAGATCATCCCGAATTTCAAAACATCGACGATGATCTTCGGGATCTCCGATTATAACGACCTTTTGTCTTTATTTGATGAGATTAATAACAGAATCACGCGATCGGCGGATATATTCAATCGTCATTCAGATCCGAAATTGGCGGTTCCGCCCGGAGTTCTCAATGAGGATGGTAAAGTAAAGACGGGATCATTCGAATTATTTGAGGTTTCGGCGTCAGATACGAAGGGGTTGGTTAAACCCGAATATATCACTTGGGACGCGTCTCTCGAAGCGGCATTCAAGCATATCGATAAATTAGTCGAGTTCATATTCTTATTCTCCGAGACCTCTCCTTCTGTTTTTGGGATGGATTCGGGCGGTCAAGCGGAAAGTGGTCGAGCGTTGAAGTTTAGATTGCTTCGAACTCTTGCGAAGATCTCTCGAAAGCGAAATTATTATGATGAGGCGTTGAATTGGGCGATCATCACGGCTCAAAAGTTGGAAGGCGTGGCGAAACCTATTCTTCCGGATATTATGTGGAATGATGGAATCCCTGCCGATACGATGGAAATGGCTCAAATTGAGGAAATCAGATTGAGAGCGGGAAATACCTCGAAAGAATCTTCAATCAGAAGGTTGGATGGCGGATCGGATGAGGATGTCGAATCAGAGTTAAAGAAAATCGACGAAGAAGAGGCGAAGTTGACACCGGAGATCGGGAAGAATGAACCGAATATGGATATCGTCAATAATCCGGAAGATTCGAAGATGAAAAAGAAAATGGATCCAAATGATCCGATGAATAAAGGTAAAATGACGAAATAGGAGGGGAAATGGCTTTTTCAGATGATCCCTCACAAGACGAGAATCCGGATATAGCGAGGTTGATCGCGATTTATGGATCGGCGTATATTTCATTATTGAAAATCCTTCAAGTTCAAAATCTTTATGGGAAAACACAGGCAGAGAAGAATATATTAAAGGCGACGGCGTTCGGGATTCTCGACGGGTTGGATAAGAAAACGAGTTCGTGGATCGAGGTCAATATGCCGAAGATGTTTCGAAGAGGCGTTTCGGCGATGAATAGCGATATGGTTAAATTCGGGATTCAACCGATGGGCGTTCAATTATCTCCGGTTCAGTTAAAGGCAATCAAGGCGATGAGCGATGATCTTTATACTTCGTTCGGGAATTCACTTCTCACAGTTCGAAAAGATATCACGAACACTTTTTCTTTGGTCGAGCGTCAAGAGTTAGTCGATCGGATTCAAAGCGGTGTGTTGTCCGGATCTTCACGAAAGAAGGTCGTTGATGGATTAAATGAGATTTTAAAGAATCAAGGCGTTTCGTCTCTCATTGATAAGGGCGGGAAGAGATGGCAACTTGATACTTACGCGGAAATGCTTGTTCGGACGAAGATGAATGAGGTTGAGCGTTTAGCGGGTCAATACGCGTTATTGGAGAGAGGACACGATCTCGTTCAGATCTCCGCTCATCTCTCTTCTTGCGAGAGTTGTCGAATCGTCGAGGGAAAGGTTTATTCAATGACGGGAGCGACGGCGGGATATCCGACCTTCGATCAGATCAAGGGAATGTCTCGTCATATTTTCGGACCGAATTGTCGTCATCGAACAGTTGCTTATCATCCGGAATTTGATGATAAATCGTCACAAACGAAGAAGTATTCGGTCAGATCGAAAGAGATTCCGGAATCATATTTGAAGAGTTCGGGTTTCGCAAAGTAAAAAGTATTGCAAATAATATCAAATGGTCGCATAATAAAAACAGCGTTAGGTCTTGGCTGATAATCAAGATCGTTAGATAGTCACTTATAACTAAACAAGGAGGCGTTATGGCAGACCCTATTGACCCAAAAGACCCCGTGGATCCGAAAGATCCCGTTGATCCAAAAGATCCGGTGGATCCGAAAGACCCAAAAGATCCGGTTGATCCGGCAGAACCTAAAAAACCCGAAACCGTTCCATACTCGGAATTCGCGGAAACCCGTCGGCAGTTAAAAGAGCTGAAGGAGAAACAGAAGAAGGACGATGAGGAGAAATTGAAAGCCAATAATGAATATAAGGAATTGGCTGAAAAGCGGGAGAAGGAATTAGCGGAAATGAGCGGGAAGGTTCAATTATCTGCTAAACGAAGCGCATTCACGGAATTGGCGATTAAAGAAGGCGTCGTAAATGTTGAGGACGCATTCAAACTCGCAGATCTTTCAAAAGTTGAAGTCGATGACGATGGCGTTCGAGGAATCGAAGATGTCATCACGAAGTTGAAGGAAAATAAACCCTACCTATTCGGTAAAACGGACAAAACTCTCGGAGGGGGTTCCGCTCCGGCGGGGACAGGTGGAAAGACCGCAGACGGGAAACGAATATATACTTTTGCGGAGACACAGGATCAAGATGTGTTCGCGAAGAACGCCTCGGATATAGCCCTAGCATTCGCGGAAGGAAGAGTTAGTAAATAATAAATAGAAGCGGGAAAAAGAGGGAAAGATGGCAAACGAACAAATTCTCACAGGTATTCAGCAAACCGATGTCGCTGATGGTATTCCGGTAGTTGTAGCGGGATTGACCCTAAAATACCTAAAAAACAACACAGTGATGGCTCGTCTCGTTCGAAGAGATTGGGATAATGAAGTAGCGTCTTATGGCGATACTGTCAGAATCACTAAAATGACCGGTCTTACAGTTAAGACAAAATCCGGCGGAAGTCAGTATGAAGCACAGGAATTGAATGACGCGAAGGTTGATGTTGTGTTGAATCAGCACAAATATGTCGGCTTCTTGATCGAAGATATCGCGGCTTTCTTGGCTAAACCTCAATATCAAGAGGACTTGATGAATGAGGGTGTTTCAGTTATCGCAGAAGAGATTGACGGGCAACTGTTGGCTCTTTATAGCGAAGCAACTGGCGATGTTGGATCTGCAGGGGTTGACGCTACGGCTGATATCCTAGTTGACGCTCGTAAGGTTCTTACGGACGCCAAAGCTCCTAGCGCAAACAGATATGTGGTTTGGTCTGCTAAAGACGCCGCCGCTCTGTTGAAGGTTGAGAAGTTCACAAATAGTCAATGGGTTGCCGGAAATGGCGAAGCTCTTGTTGAGGGTTCACTTGGACGCAAATATGGTTTCGATCAGTTTGAATGTCAAGGTGTTAAAGAGATAGGCGAAGGTTCTCCTATCTCTACTCATAACATCGCTTTCCAAAAGGGCGCATTCGCTCTTGTCACTCGTCCGTTGAGGGTTCCGAATCCTGGCACGGGAACAGTTGGTCAAGTTGTAAATGCCGACGGGATTGGTTTGAGAGTTATGACCTCTTATCAGCACAAAGACGGCGGATACTTCACGACTATCGATGTTCTGTTCGGTGTTAAAACCGTTCGTCCAGAACTAGCGGTTGAAGTTCTTACCTAGATTGAGGGTATAACGAAGGGGAGAGAAATCTCCCCTTCTGATATTGGGAGGGGTTCTACGCTTCAACCTCTCCCGCTATCAGAAGGGAGCGTTATGAAAATAGAATTTATTTCCGTTCGGGATGAAAATAACGGATACGGGGTATCGAAGAATCTTTTTCTCAAATACTTCAAAGAATTTGGCGTTGAGATCGTCGATAAATTTGATTTTAAGGAGAAGAAAAGCGATATCTCTTTGGTTTATTCATATCCGACGAATCTCAAATGGTGTCATAATAAAAAGCGGGTTTGTTTCACGATGTTCGAGACGGATCATATTCCGGATTCGTGGATTCCGATTCTCAAACAATATGATCTCGTTATCGTTCCGACGAAATGGGGAGCGGAGATCTTCAAAAAGTCCGGTATTGACGCGAAAGTGATCAATTTGGGATTCAACGATGAAATTTTTACCCATTTAGAACGCCCACAGCGAGAGATTTTTACTTTCTTGAATTATGAGGCGTTCACGATACGAAAAGGGTGGAGAGAACTGTTTACGGCGTTCACAGAGGAATTTGATGAATCCGAGCCGGTTAAAATGATATTTAAGACAGTCGCGTCGAGTTATGGGAAGAATCTCGTCTGTTTAGATGAATATAAAAACATCGAAGTAATAAATGAGGCGATAAGTCAAGAGGAATTGATGAAACTTCTCGGACGGGCGGATTGTTTTGTCTTTCCGTCGAGGGGAGAGGGTTTCGGGATCACGCCTTTGGAGGCGATGGCGACGGGAATCCCTGCGATCGTGCCGAATGCTCACGGAATATCCGAATATTTCAATCCGGAGTTTATGATCGGCGTTGATTGGGAATTGATTCCGGCGAAATACGATCATATCCGAGAGGATGTCGGTAATTTTGTTAAATGTGATATTCCGGATCTCCGAAAAAAGATGAGATTAGCGTATGAGAACGCGAAAGAATGGCGTGAAAAAAGTGGAAAGATTTCCGAATATGCGCTAAAATATAATATAAGAGAATCCGTGAGGAAATTAATCGAAGCGTTGGAGGAAGTATGATTGAGTTAAACACGATACCTACCGATCGAAACGCGAATAGTTATGTCTCTCTCGCGGAGGCGAACGAATATTTTTCTGATTTCTATTATGGAGATACTGTTTGGAGCGGTGCGACAGATACGGATAAAAAGTCAGTTCTCAAAATGGCGATGAGGATCATTGATCGATTCAGATTTCACGGGGAGAAGTTTGATGATCTTCAAGTTCTCAAATTTCCGAGATCGGAATCTGATATTGCGAGTGGAACGGCGAGTTCGGGCGGTGTTGATCATATTATATGTTCTTCTCTCGCGAATCGGATTGAGTTTCCGGACGATATATTCAAATATGGCGGGATCGAGGTTCTATCGGGAACGAATAAGTGGGAAAAGCGTCAGATTTCGGGATTTGTTCGATCTACTGGACGGATCAATTTTCTCACAAATTTCTCGGTCGCGTGTGATGATACAACTTCATTCAGAATTATCGATCAAGTGCCTTTGAAGGTTAAACACGCTCAATGTGAGATTGCTAAATGGATTTTAGAGGGTAAGAATACGAGTTCACGCCTACAACTTCAAGCGGAAGGCGTTTCGTCATTCTCGGTTGGAGATCTCTCCGAAACTTATGACAAATCGGTTGATATTAATTTGATTCCGGTTGAGGCGAAGGTTCTTCTCGGAGGATATATCAGTAAAATCGGGAGTTGGTAATGATCGAGAATTATTTAAACGATACGGCGATTCTTTACTCAAAGGGGGTTTTGAGTAATTATGGGCGTCCTTCTTATACGGAAGGAAAGGTCGTGAATTGTCGTTGGAGTGAGACGAAGAAGTTGGTCAAGGATCAATCGGGGAATACGATCACGGCGAATGCGATCGTTTATCTCGATCCGGATGAAGATCTCGATTATGAAGATAAATTGGAAAAAGACGGGAAGATGTTCATTATTGTTCAGATCTCGATTAAATCGTTAGTCAATGAGGTCTCGCATAAAGAGGCGTTGTTGATTTATGGATAGTTCATTTAAAGGTATTGATGAAGTTCTCGCGAATTTCAGTAAAGCGGAACAAGTCGTCATCAAGGGCGTGAAGGGTGCGTTGGATGATTGCGGGGATGATCTGTTATCCGAATCATCGAAGGAAGTTCCGTTTGAAAAAGGCACATTGTCCGGATCCGGACGATCAAGCGAGGTTGGAATCAAGGGGAACGAGATGAAGGTTGAAGTTTCATATAACACGCCTTATGCGGCACGACTTCACGAACATCCGGAGTATAAATTTAAGAAAAGCCGAAAAGGTAAATATTTAGAGGATCCGTTGAAGAGAAGGTCAAAAGTATATAAAGATAAAATTGAGGGAAGCGTTAGGAAGGCGACGAAATGAAGTTTATTGAAGAAGTTGAAGATTATATTATCGCGAATTCGTCAGAAGTCAAGGCGGAGACGATCTTTTTGATGGAACAACCCGCCGATACGATAAATTGTCTCGTTTTGATCGATACGGGCGGATTTCCACCCGATAATTTTCTTCCGGTTATGGATCCGACGATTCAATGTATATCAAGAGCGAGTGATTATGAGACCGCTAAAACGAAGGCGGAATTGGTTCGAAATATTCTTCATCGAAAGCAAAATATCACGCTTTCCGGTGGGAGTGTTGTTTTATTAATCGAGGCGATGGGGGAGCCGGGAGATATTGGTCGAGATCTCAACGGCAACTTTGAAATATCTTGCAACTATCGTTTCAAGGTGCTAGAATAATATTAGCGATATAAAAGCTAAAACAGGAGGAAATTATGGCAGACGCAACAAAAATCAATCTCGGAATATGTAGTGTTTCAATCAATGGAACAGACATAGGACACACAAAAGGCGGTGTCGAGGTCACTTATAAGCCCGAATTCTCGGAGATCTCTGTTGATCTTTACGGGGGATCGATCGTTGATAAGCGATTAAAAGCGGAAGATTTTCAAGTCAAGGTTCCTTTGGCTGAATATACTCTCGCAAATTTGAAGAAGGTTATTCCATCCGGAGATCTTGTCGAAAGTGGTGGAAAGACAGCGTTGAAGATCGGTCGTCAAGCCGGTTATTCTCTGTTAAATGAGGCACAGCGTCTCGTTCTTCATCCAGTTTCTCGCGAAGCGAGTGATATTTCCTTCGATGTTATCGTTTGGAAAGCAGTTCAGATCGGCGAGATCAAACTTGGATTCAATGATTCCGAAACAATTATGGAAGCACAGTATCAAGCATTCATTGATGAGAGTAAAGCGAATAAAAACTACCTCGCTACGATTGGCGATTCAACGATATAATCGTTGGGAAGGAGCGTAAATGAGTAATTTCTTAAACCTAGATGATCTCTCTTTCAAAGAATTTGAGTTCGAAGGAAATAAAATTCGATTCAAAGTTCCGAAAATGACGGAATTGAAGAAGATCTCTAAAATGGAAAAAGAGATTAAAGGGATCAAAGACGATGACCTTGACAAGATCTTGGAAGTAGTCGCGAAAACTGTTTGCGGTATGATTCCGGAGATTCCGAAAGAAATATTCGCGAACTTCACGCCCGGACAACTTCGATCTTTTCTCCAATTCGTCACAGATCAAGACGAGAATCTTGATAAAAAAAAATTATTGAACCCTTCGCAAGGTTAGCGAGGTTCTACCATTTTAGCCACGAAGAGATGGAAGGGATGTCCCTTCCTCTCTTGGAGGCGTATCTCGAAAGTATAGAGCCGTTGAGATCAGAGGAAGAACTCTCACTTCTCACTATAATTGCGGATCCGAAGCCGGTTTGGATGATTGATCCGAAGAAATCCGAAAATGTTATTGGTCAATTATTCGAAAAAATCAAGGGTCGAATCGTGGGTTCAAAACCTTATTGGCAAGTCACAGAATTGGATGAAGCGGGATTTATACGATTAAAGCGAACGATGGAAGAAGCGCAATCGTAAAGGAGATAAAATGGAAGTTGGTTCAATAGTCGCTTCGATCAAGGCGGATATCACAGATTTTAAAAGTGGAATGAAAACCGTCAAGAACGAGACATCAGCTCTCGGAAATGTCGGGAGTAAATTATCGGGCATTGGTTCCGATATTCTTGATTTTACGAAAAAAAGTATTTTGGCGGTTTCAGCCGCCTCGGTCGCGGGAAGTGTTTTCGCGGTTAAAAGTGCTTCGGATTTTGAACAATCAAGAGTTGGATTTGAAACTATGCTCGGATCTGCTGAAAAGGCGAAGTCGTTGATGACGGATATCGCTAAATTTGCGAAGGAAACGCCGTTCGAACTTCCGGATGTTGTTAAAGGATCTCAAAGATTATTGGCTTTTGGCTACGCACAAGACGAGGTTATTCCGAAGTTCAAGATCTTGGGCGATATTGCGTTGGGTAATAAAGATAAGATGGAATCTCTCGTCGGGATGTTGGGTAAAGTTAAGGCGAAGGGACGAGCGGATCTTGAAGCGTTGAATATAGCGATGGACGCCGGTGTGCCTATCATCTCATCACTTGCGAAACACTTTAAGACGACAGAGGCGAACATTTTCGAGATGGTCTCGACGGGTAAGGTCGGATTAAAGGATGTTGAAGATACGATGGGGGAGATGACATCATCGGGCGGAATGTTTTTCAATGCGATGAAGAATCAATCTCTCACTTTTGATGGAGTTGTCTCGAATCTTAAAGATACGATCGGATCTCTCGCGAGAACAATTGTCGGGATCGGAGATGACGGAGAAGTTAAAAAGGGCGGGATGTTTTTCTATCTAAAAGAGGGAGCAACTTTCCTTTATACTTGGTTATCAGATCATCGGGCGGAAATCGAATCTTTTTTTGGGAATATAATTAAAACGATCGGGGATGTGGTCAAAGCGGTGGCGGAATTCACGAAGAGCGAGATCGTTCCGTGGGTTCAAAATTCATTAATGCCCGTTCTCCGAGAGATGTGGAATATTTTTCAAACTTATATTCTTCCGGCGATTAAAAATATATGGAAAGTTATTATCGAGGAATTATTTCCTGCTTTTGTTAGAATGTGGCAAGTTCTCGGACCGATATTAATTCCTATTTTAAAGGTTTTGGCGGTTATTTTAGGAGTTGCTTTATATGTTTCGATCATAGCGATTTATAAAGCGGTTACATTTCTTTTTAATGCGATCACTTGGCTTATCACAGGGATCAGTAATTTCGTTAAAGGTGTCATCGATGGCGTGAAAGCGATTCATCAATGGTTTTTAGATCTCCCCGGAAAGATTGCGGAATTTCTCACGAATCTTCCGAATACTATCGCTTTTTGGATCGGTCGTTCAATGAGGATAATGTATGATCTCGTTTTGGCGGGTATAAACGGCGTTATATGGTTCTTTACGGATCTTCCGGTTCAGATATACAACTGGCTTCTAAAAGTGCCGGAGAGGGTCTCAAATGCGGGGAAGAGCGCATATAATAGTGCGGTTGACTTTGGTAAAGGGATTTGGAACGGGATTATGGATTTTATCAACGGAATCCCGAATGCGGTCACTAACGCTTTCAATAGTGCGGTTGATTCAATCAAGAATCTGATACCAAAAGCGGCAAAGAGTGCGGGAGATTTCGCGTCCGGTCTTTGGAATTCGTTCAAGAATGGTCTTGGGATTCATTCTCCGTCTTATATTGAAAAGGCGTTATTTGCTATTGAGGATCAAGCGGAGGTCACAGGGAAAAACCTCAACGGATCGGTCGATGAGTTGAGAAAACAAGCGAATAATCTTCCAAATGTGTCGGTTTCCGGCGATATGGTCAATTCTCAACCCGTTCAGTTATTTATCGACGCGTCGAATAAAGGAGTTTTCGTCGGATCAGAACTTGCCTATGATAATTTCGCGGAAGGAATGGTCAAGAAGGCGGAGCGAGTATTCAACGCAAAGGGTTTGAGTTTAATAACGAAGAAGGTGTAATATGGCGAAACCTACAATCACAGATTCGGCAAGTAATGTCCTCACTCTTGAACATCCGGATGTAGGAGTTGTTCGAAGGAATCTTTGGGATAAAGTATCGGCGAGAACTAAAAACGGAACGGCGTTTGAGCGGATTAATTATCGAAAATATATCTATGAGTTGAATTTCAAGAATATGGATCGGACGAAGTATGATGAGATCGACGCGTTTTTGGTTTCTGCTCTCAATGCGGGGAGAACTCTCACTTTTAATTATACTGATAGATGGGCGACGGCGAACGGGATTCAAGTTTTGGTCGCGTTGGGCGATGATAACAGTCAAGGCGGAACGATCACTTCATCAAGCGTTATTATTGAAGAAGTCGTAAAGAGGTAATTAATGCAGACAGTCACAACAGAATTTCAAAACGCGGTCGAAAGTCCGAGCGTTCAAGTTTCTCACAAGGTAATGATCGCGTGGGATAATACTTATAATTCGAGTGCTATTTTTGCGATTGTCGGAACATCACAGGTCGGAAGTAATGCGATCGTTAAGGGGAATTATGACGCGATAACGGAATGGGATAAATATTTATATACAGATGAAAGCGATTATGTGAATTCATTCGAGTATTCGAGAGAATCCGGTTTTCCGTTGGTCGGAGTGGTTAAGTCAAGGGCGTCGGTCGTTTTAAATAATATCACGAAGAGATTTCTTGACCTAAAACCCCGAAGATTCATCAAAATATTTTCCGGATTCAACGACAAAGTAATCCCTCAATTTGTGGGAAGAACGGATCCCCCTAAACACGATCTTGATGAGATGACGACGACGATCACGGCGTTGGATATTTTGGATTATATTGAAGGGTTTGAGTTGGCGGGATCTCTTCTCGTCAATAAGTGGGGAGATGAGGTTATTTCGGCGGTTCTCTTGGAATGCGGTCTTTCGGCGAATCAATTTATACTAGAGGATTCGGCGAATTATATTCCGTTCGTTCAGATCAAGAAAAGCGATAAAGCGTTGGATGTGATCCGAAATATATGCGAAGCGGAAAATGGGATTTTGTATGTTGACGAAGAAGGGATTATCAGATTTGAGAATCGATACCATCTCTCTCAAAATGCGACAAGCCGATATACTTTCACTTATGACAACGCGATCGTCAAGGCGAATCTCGAACCCGTTTCTGTCATCAATAAAGTTCGAGTGATCGCGAATCCGCGTGAAGTTCAAGTGAATCAAAGAATATGGCAAAAAGATTCGGCGGATTCTATTCCGGCGAGTGGATCGATTGAGTTATTCGCGACGATTCAAGACGATTTCGGAGATCTTCCGTGTCCTACGATCTACGAACCCGATGGAGTGGCGACGGATGGATCATATTTTAAGGCGAACGATTTTGAAGATTCAACGGGAACAGATCGAACGAGTAGCGTCACAGTCACAACCTTTGAGGTTTTAGGAGGAAATGTTGCTCACATTATTCTCGCGAACGCCTATACGCAACAGGTTTATCTCACGGAGTTGGTTTTGTGGGGAACTCCGGCGAAGATTTCAAGGGAAATTGTTTATGAGACAGAGGACGCGGACGCTCAAACTTCAATCGATGATTATGGATATCAGATTCACGAAATTCGAAACGACTATATTCAATCTCCGGATTATGCGAGGACGATGGCTGATTCATTAATCTTCTCATTCAAGGATCCGAATAAAAGTTATGATGTCGAGGCGAAGGAAATTCCGTATCTACAAGTCGGGGATTTGGTCACAGTTGAGGACGATATCACGGCGGAGACATATTCGATGAGTATTGTGAAGATGGAAAAACTTGCCAATACCGCTACTTTTAAGCTATTATTAAAGGAAGAAACGATTCAATCTTATGCGGTCGTCGGAACGGCGACAGTTGGCGGAGATGATGTCGTTGCGCCATAACGGAGGGAAATGTGAATAAAGCACAGATGGAAGAAGAAATCCAAACATTGAAAGATCAATTAAAAAAAGTTGATCATCTTTTGAATCCTCCGGTTCCGTGTCAACCTCTTTTATGTTCGTTCGGGTGTAAATATTTTGATAATAAGATGAGCAGACCCGGAATCTCAAAGTGTAATAAATGTGAAAAGTTTGTTGCGATGGGAGACGGAGAATGTCCGGCGATCGATCCGTCGATGAAGAAATACGGATTTTATTGTTCAAATTGTGATGAAAGATTGGCGACGGCGTGGAGTGATTCCGATCATCCGGAGATCGATCTGATCAATTTTCATTATGATTCGGCGATCAAAGAGAACGGCGTTTATGTGAGAGGTTGTCTTGCGCCTTCGAAGGCGGAGGGCGGGGTTCTCGCGTTTGAATGTGCTTGTGGGAATGATACGAGAGATTTCAGTAAGAAGGGACGAAAAGGATCTTTCGAGGAAGCCGATAAAAAACAGGAAAAAGAAAATTCGATCGGTCGAGATTGGAATCTTCCGGATAGTAAATTTTACTTTAAAGAAGCGGGAGAGGTGGTTTAAATGGCATACGCAGTAGTCACTTGGACAGTTGGAGATATCATCACAGAGGCGAAACTCGATCAGATGATCGCGAATATTGATTCGATGAGAGACGGAACGGGGATCTCGGATAATGTGATTCTTACGAGGCATATTCTCGACGCGAATGTTACAGACGCTAAACTCGCACCGACGGCGAGGTTGAATAGCAAGGTAATCACGGCGACAAGAGACGGAGCGGGAGCGACGGCTTCTGTTGCATATACAGGCGTCGGTTTCAGACCTACGAGCATTCTTTGTTTGGCAAATGTTGACGCTTCTCTATATGGAAGCGAAGGATATGCGGATTCTACTAAAGCGGCAACTTGCGTTTATCGAAGTGCCGCAAATGTCACAAATCAAGGCGGGAATATCGCTCTTTACTCGAATCAATCGTCTTGGGCGCAAGGTGCGGTTGTGGCGTCCTATGACGCGGACGGGTTCACTCTTACTTGGACGAAGGTCGGTTCTCCTACGGCGGGGACGATTAAATTAGTATTTATATGCTTTAGATAATAAGGAGGAGATATGGCTGAAATCTCACGGAACAGCCAAAAGTCGGTCAAGAGCGTTCCGATTATTTGCCCTATTCTCGGATATGACCGAAGTAAAGAGTCGGAGAGCGACGCGAGTGTCGCATATTCTCTTGGGTATTTAGGGACTTTTGCGAATACGCCCTCCGCTTCGAATGAAGTTCGATTCGGGTATTCGGAGATCGCGTCGTATTTCGAGAATCTTTTCTTGGATTTAAAAATCACAACGACGGAGGCGACGCCTCTTTGTTTAAGGATTTCAAGAGATCCGATCACGATGATCCACACGGAAACGCAGAACATCGGGATTCAAAACTTTTACGGGTCGGAGGAATCAATCAGAGATACGAAGATATTAAAAGGAGATGGAACGGATTATTGGGAAATTCCGGCGGGAGGATCTCTTCTTCTTCGCGGGGTTGATGTCAATAAAATCATCGGATTCGATGATGGATATTTTCCGTTGATGTTTATGTTTGATCGTGATCCGGTTGACGCGAGTTTCAATATCGATCGTTTAAAAGTTTATGGAACTCTCGGATTGGGAGAGGGATATGCTTAAAGAAGGCACAAAGTTAAAAAAGGGGAAACCCGTTGATCGTGGGATGAAACAGGAGGCGGGAACTGCGAATCGTGCTTTGGACTTTAATTTCGCTTGGTATGGAGGCGGAAAAGGCGGAGGTGTTTCTGTTTTTCAACCCGCATATACGAGGATCTCGTTTGATTATGATGAGGATATCTTTAATGTTCTCACGAAATTGGCGAAGGCACATTCAGATCTTCAAGTTTGGGCGAGTGCGTTCACGGATGGGATTCTTTGGTATCCTATCGGAGATCCTCAACCTCTTTATTTGGGGATCGATGGCGATGGGACGATCTCGGACGCGGAGATTCTCTCACAAACGGCGAGTATGGGGGGACCTTGGACTTCGATCGATGATATTGATATCACGAAGTTCGTTGTTCAACCTATGGATCCGGCGTGGACGAAGAAAATCGTTGTCACTATTTCTTGGATGGTCGCGGGATATTGGATTTATCCGGATCCGCCTGTTGTCAGAAATAACAGATTGACGAAGATCGATTATGAGGTGGGATTATGATCAAAGAATCTACTAAAACGAGGAAGAAACCTCTCAATTATAAATTAATCACGCTCACTACTAGCAAGGCGGGGACGAATATGTTTTCGATTGATGGTTTGTGGGATTTTTGCGTGATTCCGGTTCTTCCGGATAATATTCAAGAAATTGTTCGTTTTGAGGTTTCAACGATGAGAGTTTGGTTTGCGGACGCGGTTCCGGAGGCGTATCGAGGGTTGGATCATATTATTGTAAAAGACGCGGATGATTTCACGATCACGGAGACGATTCGTCCGGATGATCCGGCGGATTGGATGCCTCTCGATTGGAGTGGAACATATATAACCGTCGATCTTACTCCGGCGATCAAGCGTCTTGGAATAAAAAAGCCGTGGATCGATTTTATGTTTATTTTAAGTGACTATTATCCGTATTCTTCGGGAGGAACTGTTGAGACGAGAAGGATCGATATGATGAAGATTGAGATTTTATATACAACGGAGGATCAAATATGATTTATCGATGTAAATGGTGCGGAATGCCTCACGATGAGAAGGTGGTTATTTGTAAGATGTGCCGTCAATGTAATTCGTGCGGGAGCGATGTCCCCGGCGGTGGTCAGATCTGTCATTTATGCGGTTTTTGTAAGGAAAAGATTGACGCAGAGGGCGAAAAAGCATAAGATTGAGATATCTTTAAAATGTAATTCGGAGGGAAAATGTTTGAGAATTTACCATCGCCATTAGGACAAATACTCACAACCGTGATATCCGCGTCTGCTATTATCTTCGCAATCTCCTATGCTTATGCTCAAATGAGATCGGGGAAGAGTAAAGCAGATTCAGATACTATGCAAACCCTCTCATCCGAACTCGGTATTATGAAAGAAAAGATCGAGCGTCTCGATTCGGAGAATGTCAATAAAGATAAAGAGATCGCGAAATTATCGGGTAAAGTCGAAGCACTTTCAAGAGAAAATACAGATTTGAGAAATACTTTGGCGTTGAGAGATCCTCAATTCGCCGCTACGATCAAGACCTTTACAGAAACGCTTCCGAAGTTGATTTCTAGTATCGAAACATTGGACAAAAACGCGATGAATCGCTACGATAAGATTATGGAATGCGTTAGCAAATAATAATCGAAAGGAAGCGTAATGAATATCCAAAACATTATCTCTCAACTCCCTCGGAAGGGAACACAGGATTCGGCTCATTCAATCGGGTCAATCACTCATATTATTGTTCATCACGACGCTGAATGGCGTCCAGAGGCGTATGACGATCTCACTCGATATCGTTCACAGGCGAATTTTCATATTGGAAGAGGCGAGGACGGGCTTCAATATCATTATAAGATCTCGAATATGGGAGATGTTTATCAATGCCGAAATCTTGCTGATACCTTGTGGCATTGTGGGAATTATCCGATTAATCGCGCCTCGATTGCGATCTGTTTAGATGGTAATTTCGAAGAACAGCAACCTACGGCACAGCAAATTCAAGCGTTGTCTGATCTTTTGGATGAACTTTGCACAAGACATCCGGAGTTTCCGGCTGATAAAAATACCGTATTTGGTCATCGTGAAGTCGGAGCGAGTGCGTGTCCCGGACGGAATCTCATCGGTTTGGTTCAGAAATATCGAGCGGTCGGAACGATGGGAGCGGTTGTTGTCGCGCCGAATCCTCCGGTTGTTCAAGATCCGCCTAAACCTCAATTCTTCAAAGTTTATGCTTTTAATGGCGAACAGGTCGGAGCGTTCACGACACAAGATAACGCTCAAAAGAAACTCGATACAATGGAAGCGGGAACGATCAAGAATCCGGCGGGTGTCATTATTATCACAAAGGAAAAGAAACCTCCGGTCGTGGTTCCGCCTTTCAAAGGTGATACCACTCCAAAACCTCCCACAGAACCTCCGGTTGATGTAATTCCGCCCGTTGTAGTAGTTCCACCCAAAGAAGAGCCGAAAGTTGATTCTGCGCCGTCTGATGAGGTCTCACAGGATGTTTTGAAAGGTTTCTTGATGGGGATATGGGAACTTCTAAAAGTTATTGGTAATTTTATTAATGTCTTTAAAAGGAAGGGGTAAAAATGGATATCACAGCATTGTTAAATCTTCTCACTCTTGGGACTATTGTCGTGGGTGCGGGGATTGTTATGACAATCACGAAAGTCCTCACAGCGATTCCGGTTGATTGGTTCTCTGATCGTCCGAAAGTCACCGCTTGGCTCGTTTCATCCGTTCTAGTGATCGCGATCGGTATTTATACCAACGCGTCAGTAGCAACGATGATCGAAGTCACAACGGCGTTCGCTATCGCGTCTCACGGACTTTACGATGTCATCGTCGGGATCTACCGAAAATTAGTTAAATAGCACACGGGAGGGCGTTTTCGCTCTCCGGCGTGGTATGTAGCCAAGTTCTTTTCAAAGGGGGTGTTTCGATTGAGGCGGGGGGTTTGTCTCCTTTGCGAGGAAGAATCTTTCCTCACTCGTCATCATTTTTGGCACCCTCGATCGAAATATCGTCATTCTCGGAAGAAGAAGGATGATATTCGGTGGATCTGCGACGAGTGTCATCAATCCTATAATAAGAAGGCGGAGTGGTGTAAACATCACAAACCTTCTTGCGAGGGATGTGGCTTCGTGGCGATCTGTTGTCTCGCGTTGGGGGTGTGAAATGATCAGAGGTCAGATGTCTCGAATGTGCGTCGTGTGTCGTTCGATCCGTCCGGATCGTTTCAAGCGATGTTCGAAGGAGGACGAATCGGAGGGGTGTAAAGCCCTCAAAACATTCGAACTTCTCGAACAGATGGATCGCGAGGCGGTCAAGAAGTGATTTCGGGGAGATCGGATAAATAGTTCAAGGCGGAAGAACCCGTCAAGGAACTCCGGTCTCCCCGACCAATCTTTCCGGTTTAAAAGCCGGTTTTTTTGATATCGCTTGACAAGGTTTTTCAAGTGGAATACAATAATATCAAATGATGTCGTATGAAAGGGAGATTATGTGTAATTTTAAAGAAATGGAGGGATGGGAATTAAGAGAACGGGTCGAGAAGATCAAGGGTTATCTGATAAGAGGCGAGGTCTCTTATGAAAACGCGAGATTTATGGCGATTCCGGTCATCGCGGAGATGGATCGAAGAGGTCGAATAAACGCGAAGAAACACGGAAAGAAATATCAAAATATAAGTTTCTCAAAGTTAATGAGATAAAGGAGACAAAATGTCAAGATTGTGTAAAATTGAAACGAGAACACCGGAAGAGATGATGATCGCGAGTGCGAAAAATGTCGCGGGGATGATGGCGTTGGTTGTCATCGCGTTGATGATCGGGATATTCTTCATCGGAAGAATTGCGATCGCGTTGGATCAGAAGATCGATAATCAATCGGTTATGCTTTGCGAATCCGCGAAGGTTTCCGGAAATGAACTATGGTCGGATCGTTGCGAAGGGTATTATCTCACGGGGGACGCTAAATATTTGAGGCAGTATTAAAGGAGCAGGGATGAAGAAGATATATTGTGCGGGTTGCGAAAAATTCGTGAGACCTAGCGAAACAACGGGAGAAGAGATTTATCCGCACAGAGAAGATCTTTACGAAAAGAAGTTTCTAAAATGTGATACTTGCGGGAATTATAAAGCGTTCGATGGAGAAAAATATCCTACGCTGATACCCACTCCGGAACTACGGAGAGCGAGGATGGCGATTCACGAAATTCTTGATCCGTTATGGAAAGAAAAGAAAATCAAGCGGGGTCAAGCATACGCATTTATCAGTCACAGGATCGGACGAACATTTCACAATGAAACGATCCGGACGATAGATGAGGCGAGGGAAGCATACGAAATCGTTTTAAGATTAAAAGATAATATTGATCACGGGGATCGAGGGAGAAAAAATGGAAATTGAAAAAGTTTATTATAAAAATATGGATCTCTTGGAGGTCAAATACAAAGGCGTGATCGCTCACTTCTTTGAAGGGAACAAACATCTCACTCTTTACGATGTCGAATCGACGAATAAAGGATCCGGAGAAGTTCAAAAAATGCTTCAATTAATGATGGAAAAATATCCGGATAAAAAGATGAAGGGGACGACGCCTCTCAATCCGATTATGGAGCATATATATAAGAAGTTTGGGATCGAGGAATCCGGCGGATTCCGTGGAGTGATGTGATGACAAAAGGAGCGTTAAAATTAGCGAGAGATATCTCGATCGGAGTGATCCGCGATCGTTGGGATCATCCGGAAGAGAAGATCGCGAGTAATAGTCGGGAATCTCTTCTCGAACATCCGGACAATATATGGTATTTTTGGAATCAGTTCGATCCGTTTAGTCAAGATCTGTTTTTTGAGAGAGTAAATCAAGCGAAACCTTCAAAGGCGAAGGACGAATTGCTTGATTGGTTCACGGCGGATATTGATTTGAATGATCCGCGAACAATCGCGCTGAAAAGGATGTTGAAATGATCGAATTCATTATCTTGACGATCTTCATTTATTGGGTTCTTTCGGTCGTGTTTAAGTTCGGTTTCAATATCTTGGAATATATTCTGTTTTTCATTATTGGTTTAGTCATTATCGGGAGA
>Ga0172381_10000913_pt1 | contig 36828 bp, 29 predicted proteins | sample Leawel6488metaG_FD_119754 | JGI IMG/M metagenome (GOLD analysis project Ga0172381, IMG submission 119754) | Leachate microbial communities from a municipal landfill in Southern Ontario, Canada - Leachate well 64-88 metaG | ecosystem: Engineered > Solid waste > Landfill > Unclassified | place... | reverse complement strand
TTACTCTTGCAATTGGCTTGGCTTTAAAGTACATTTGATCTTGGTACATTGGGTGTTCCTTTCAGACCCCACTGTACCATTTTTTTGTGGCCAAGTGTCCAAAAGGTTTCTCATCATCTCCAGATCACGGTCATGTTTCTGATATAATAAAAGAAACTATTTGATAAATTAATGTTATGAAAAAAATTCCCAAATTCCGCCTTTTTACTGTTTATTCACTGGCGTTTTTGTTTGGGGTAGCTCTCACCTCATTCATCTCAATTGACTATAAAAGGTCGTATTTAATTCTAATTTATTCAATTTCAGCTCTCGCCATTGCGGCCCTATTAAATTTTCTTCTCAAAAATTATTTCCTCGTAGTTGTTTCTCTCTCGTTGGCCGGCATATTCTGCGGCCTTTTTTATTATTCCCATTTTGAATTTAAGACCAGACCGAATCTTGTCTATGGAGAAGAGCAGGAGATTGAGGGCCAAATTATTAAAAAACCATCCACAGACTACAAAAAGCAGAATGTAGTTATTAAGACCAATGGGCAAAAAATATTAGTCACAATGCCACATTATCCAAATGTTTACTATGGCGATGTTATCAAATTTAGAGGGACAATTGAAAAACCGGGCAAAATTGAAGATTTTGATTATGGACAGTATTTGAAAAAGGATCTCATATTTGGCACGGTAATGTCCCCCCAGGATCCAGTTGCATATTCAGTTAAACTCAAATTCAATCAAAAAATCTATAAATTGCTCTTCTTAACTTCCGACAAATTTGAGGCTTCAATCAACAGAATATTTCCTGAGCCGGAAGCTTCGCTTGCAGCTGGGCTTATTTTGGGCATAAAACGCAATATTCCAGACTCATTCAAAAATGATCTGAGTGTTACGGGATTGACTCACATTATTGCTCTCTCGGGTTACAATGTGACAATTATTGTGGCCGTTTTGGCCGACTTGCTGGTCGTCTATCTGGGGCGGAAGAAAGTTTTTATTGTCGGAAGCATTTTCATTGTCGGTTTTGTAATTTTGACCGGGGCATCCTCCAGCGTGGTCCGTGCGGCCATCTTTTCTTTTCTGGTTATGTTCGGAAAAATTATTGGACGGCGAGCCGATTTTACAAATATCATTATTTTGGCCGCTTTCGTTATGGTTTTGATTAATCCTTTTGTCCTCGCGCTTGATGTCGGATTTCAGCTCTCGTTTTTGGCTTTTTGCGGTTTAATTTATCTTTCTCCAATTACGGCCAAGATATTTGAACGCCACCGAACAGACAAACTGCCCGTCTGGATAAAAGCTCCTCTCATTGAAACTCTATCTGCCCAAATTGCTGTTTTCCCTCTCATTTTATCTCTCTTTGGGCGAGTATCAATAATCGGACCAATCTCAAATCTGGCTGTTCTATGGATTGTGCCCTGGTCAATGGGATTATCTTTTGCGGCTGGATTTTTGGGTATGTTTTTTTATCCGTTAGGCAAGTTGGTTGCACTGGTTGCTTGGCCACTACTTGAGTATATTATAAAAATGGTAGAGCTAATGGCCAAAATTCCTGGGGCCTCCATTGCCACGCAAAAAGGAGGCTCCCAGGTTGAAGCAGCGCTTTATGTGGCACTTATATTCTCGGTTGCTTTTTTAAACAAAAGATACAAAATTACGATTTAATAGAAGGATTTTAATATTGGAAGAGGATCAAAAATGAGAAGATGGACCAAAACAATCTTAGGTGTACTTGTTCTGGCGGCGATTTTTGTTTGGTTTGAAATTGCCAAAAGCCCCTCGGCTGATGTAGTTGACAACAGCGTCCACATTTTCTTTTTGAATGTCGGTCAGGGAGACGCAGAAATGATGCAGGCGGGCAATTACCAAATTTTAATCGATGGTGGCCCGGATGATTCGGTTTTGGCTCAAATTGGCAAAGTTATGCCGGTTACGGATCGAAAAATCGAGACAATAATTCTGTCTCACCCGCACGCTGACCACATTACCGGTTTGAATTCAATTTTGGATCGTTACGAAATTGGTCAGATTTATTATTCCGGCGTAGTGTATAATTCAAATATTTACAAGGAATTTTTAGATACGGCAAGAGCAAAAAATATTCCGCTTAAAATTCCTGCAGTTTTGCAGAAAGAAAGTCTTTTTGCCAATAGTAAGCTCACCTTCCTTTGGCCGGGCGAAAGATACAAAGACCGCTCCATTGATAATTTAAATAATTCCTCTGAAGTTGTCTCTTTTTGTTATTTTACGCATTGCGCTTTATTTACCGGCGACATTGAAACAGACGAACAGGCGACAATGATTGCCAACTATTCTTCAAATTTGGCTATTTTTCAGACTGAGATATTGAAACTTTCGCACCACGGCTCAGCGAACGGTACAAATCAGGTTTTATTGGATCTTTCAAAACCAAAATACGCCGTAATTGAAGTTGGGGCCAATAACAAATATGGCCATCCGCACGTTGCCACACTGGATTTATTGGATAAAAACAAAATCCAGTATTTCCGGACAGACCGCGACGGTATGATTGATTTTGTTATGACAGAACAGGGGATTATTAAGAAATAATTTGATCATGTGTCCACTAGCACACACTAGTGTGTTTTATGAGGGATAATGGCAAAAAATGATAAAAAAATAACCCTGGTTTTAGCAGGGTTATGTAGTGTATTCGTTCTTAATACACGCGATATTCGTTGGTCAAACATCGGATTCCGGCATTCCGGAAAACAGGGATAGCTCTAATTGGTACGCTTGTTGTGCGTACATTTTCATCTCCCATGAGCTCTTTTAAGAGAGATTCGACTTCAGGTTCCCCTTGAGTCATGAGTACTTTTCCATCAAAGAACTGGGGAATGTTGAGACCGTACGGCATTATCGGATTCACCTGGTGGACGGTGACTTCTAACTTAGCTCCAATGGCAGAAAATGTCCTTTGCTGTTGTTCTTCGTTCAATTTGCCGCTTCCCTTTCTTCCTTGACAGACAAATGGGGATTTTTCGTCAATGATAAGATGATCGGATCCGTCGGCTGCCCTAACAATACAGGCAGATAAATCAATGTGATCAATCATTTCAATTTCTTCATCGGGAACACTCTGATCGTTGCGGCGAGTGGCAAGCGGAAAGATTCTTACAATTATATACCCTTTCCCTCTCAATTTCCGCAGCATTGCTCCCTCGGTGCTATTCTCACGGTTATATAGACAGGCCAACATTTTGTTGCCAGTAGAAATTACTTTTCCACCCTCTCCTAACACTGAACCATAGTTTCCTTTTTTCCTCCTATTTATGACCTTGCTATTGTGAAGAGGCGTGTCTCCAATGTAGCCCCAGAGATCTCTGGGAAAAGCTGAGTATATCGGAGAACAAATTTCAGGTATACTGAATGATCTGCCTTCGGTGATCGTGTTTATTTGTTCGAAGGTGACCTCGTCAACAAGATCGGGATGAGAGTGAACCATATAGAGAGAGTAACCCATGTCTTTCAGTGCTGTGGCTATTGCGACTTGTTCCTCTCTTATAGTCCTGACTAATAGTTCCGCGCTATTGAACTCTTGCCTGATCCTTTCGAACATTTCGTACTGGTTTTCAATTACGGGGTTTACGCCAAAACACTCATGCAAAACTGGTTCCCCTATGATCACAACTGTATTCACTTATTTCTACCTCCTAATTTTGATAAGTGCATCGAACGATTGATAGTAACACAAAAAGTAAAGTCTGTCAAAACAAAAAGCAGCCTGTAGCAATGCTACAGGCTCAGACTCTGTTTGATTCAAATCTAGCGGACCGACTTATCTGTTCTTCTGTTGATGCTTCTCCGACTAGGAAGAAATTGACTCTCGGGAGTAATAGACATTGTTTGGCCAGTTATAGTTTCGACATCCTTTTTTTGCGTGCCGAGAGGCGTTTCCCTCCAATAGTTTTCAGGAAACTCTCTCGTCTGATCTGGCTTACTATCTGGCACTTGTGTCTGTTTTGCTCGTGCTCTTTTCCTTTCTTCTCTACTAGCCAACTCTATATACCTCCATATTTTGGATAGAATGATGACTTGCTAATAGTAATACCATATTTAAGCTTGAAAAAAAAGTCTTTTGAAGCTAGACTAAAATTGGAATTATGGAGTTGGAATCATGAATCAAGGTTGATTAGAAAAATCTCAACGGTCCATAATTCATAATTCTAAATTCATAATTCTAATTTTTACGGAGTAAAAATGTCCGGACATAGCAAATGGGCTACAACTAAACACAAAAAAGCTATAATAGATGCGAAGCGTGGCAAGGTTTTCACCAAAATGGCAAAATTGGTCACAATTGCAGCAAGAGACGGCAAAAGCGGGGATCCAATGATGAATCCTTCACTGCGAATGGCGATAGAAAATGCCAAAGCGGCTAGCATGCCCAAAGACAATATTGATCGCGCCATTCAACGTGGAATCGGCGGAGGCAATGCGGCAGCAATTGAGGAAATTACCTACGAAGCATATGCTCCAGGAGGCATCGCACTTTTAATTGAATGTTTAACCGATAACAAAAACCGCACTTTAGGCGAAATTAAAGCAATTTTAAACAAGAGTAGCGGTGTGCTTGCTACGGCTGGCAGTGTCGGATACTTATTCTCAAAAATCGGTCAAATTATTATAGATGAGAGCAAAAACGGGCAAAAAGGTGAAAATCTAGAAATGGTAATTATTGACTCCGGAGCTTCTGATTTTGACAAAGAAGATGATGTTTACATCGTCTCTTGCGATTTTTCCGATCTTCATCGGGTCAGAATGGCGTTAGAAGAAACCGGCATTGTTGTAGAATCGGCTGAAGCGGTTGAACAAGCTAAAGTCTTAGTTGATGCTTCTCCTGAAAAGAAAGATTCTATAATCTCTTTAATAGACAAAATTGAAGAACTCGACGACGTTTCTAACGTTTTTACAAATTTAAACCTATAAATTAACCTAAACCACAATACAAAAATTACAAATTAAAAATTACAAATCCTAAATAAACTCTAAATCTAAAATCCAAAAATTTTAAACATTTGAATTTTGAAAATTGTTATTTATTTGTTATTTGGTGCTTTGGATTTGTGGTTTCATTAGAGCAACTAGCAATTAAAATAATTTATTTTAATTTTATGAACAAAATTAAAATCTTAGGTATTGATCCCGGAACGGCCATTCTTGGTTGGGGATTGGTGGAAAAATCGGGCAATTCTGTCATTGCCAAAAAATATGGCTGTGTCCGAACGGTTGCTAACCTGCCTTTGCCGGAGAGGCTGATTCATATTTATTCTTCTTTGTGTGATATAATTGAAAAGGAAAAACCCTCATCCATGGCGATTGAGGAGCTATTTTTCTTTAAGAATCAGAAAACGGTTATGAGCGTAGCACAGGCCAGGGGAGTGGCTATAGTTTGTGCAGTGAAACATGGACTTACTGTGCATGAATATACCCCTCTTCAAGTGAAACAGGCCCTAACCGGTTATGGCCGGGCCGACAAAGCTCAAATGCAGGAAATGGTACGAATTACTTGCAAATTAAAAGAATGCCCAAAGCCGGATGATGCCGCAGACGCATTGGCAATTGCTATTTGCCATGCCCAAAGTATGGGCATGGAAGAAACAAGAGACAAGAAACAATAACCAAACAATATTCAAATATCAATTTTTAAATTTCCACAATGTTTGTAATTGTCTTTCCAGCCTGGGACTTGAGAGCTGGAATCCAGAAACCTGATAACTGGATCCCGGATCAAGTCCGGGATGACGCTATAGTGTCGTTTGATTGTTGAAATTTGTATATTGGGATTTGTTTGTGTCTTGTATCTTGGTTATTGATTATTTCCGACTGAAAGGAGGACTTTGCCGCAACTAAGACAAAACATTATCACAGGGGAGTGGGTCGTAATTGCTCCGGAGCGTGCTAAAAGACCGCATGATTTTTTGATCCCCAAAAGCGTAAAAACGGCTGATAAAAAAAAGTGCCCTTTTTGTATTGGCTCAGAAGGATATCATGCCAATGAAAAAGTCCATAACGCATCATCTGAAAACATTTATGTGATTGAAAATAGATATCCTGCTTTTGTAGAAAACGAAAAAAAAGCTTCCACTCGCAGCTTTTATCCAGAAGAGGGTTTTTATCGCGCCCGGCCATCGGTTGGAGATCACGAAGTACTTGTAATTAAAGATCATGATAAAAATGTTATGAATTTTGGTGTTCCTATTATGACTGAGCTTTTAGAGATGATACGTTCGCGTTATATTTGGATGAAAGAGCACGAAAAAGTAGTTTCTATAGTTCCGATCTATAATCATGGGGCTGAGGCGGGAGCCTCAATTGATCATCCACATGCTCAAATTTTTGCATCTGGCATAGTGGCAAACAGTATAGAACAAGAAAAGCGTGGAGCTGACAGATATTTTGGTATCAATGGAGCCTGTGTCTTTTGCGACTTAATAGCGCATGAATTGCATGAAAAAGTTAGAGTTGTGGAAGAAAATGACCATTTCTTGGCTGCCACTTTCTTTGCCGCCCGTTTCCCTTTTGAAACTTGGATTTATCCTAAAAAACACGAAAGCCAATTTGAGCTAACATCTAAAACAAGCATGAGGGACTTTGCTCAAATTATTTGCTCTACGCTTGAAAAAATCGACAAAACACTGGACAATCCGCCTCTAAATATGTATATTCATACTTTACCGACAATATCAGAGGATTCTGCCTCATATCACTGGCACTTGGAGATTACTCCAAGGATATCTAACTTCGGCGGTTTCGAACTTGGCAGTGATATTATCATAAATGTAATGTCCCCAGAAGAAGCAGCAGATTACCTTAGAAAAAAATAATCCAGTCATTCAATATGCTAATCACTAACATAAGCAAAATTATTGATGATATATTGAGCCAAAATAAACTTATCCCGGAGGTAGGAACGGATGAATTTTTTAGTATCGCAAAAAATCGCTTAAAACGTTTTTATGTTACTCCTTGCAGGACAGAAGATGAAAAAAAAATATTCTTCAAAGTTCTCATAAATGATAATCCGCAGGACAGGGAAACGATCACGAGTGAAATAAAATTATATCAGTACTTTTCAAATCAGAACTTTAGAAGTTTTAGAACACCGCGTATCTATGCTAGTGGGCTAGAACCGATAGTTTGGTATAACAGAGAATATATTAAATATGGTACAATTGCCGACATGCATTTTATTCTTGAGAAATTTATTGAGAAAATTGAAACATATTCGCAAATGGCAGCAGAGGCTCTGATTGAGATGTCTTGTTTCTTACCTGATAAGAAATCAGATATAGGTCCTGAGCCAAATAGTTACTTTGTTAATAGAATATCAGAGTATGACACGTATATTAGTAAATATCTTCCAAACTTTAAAAAAGATTCGATAAGGAAATACAAAAAAACGCTGACTAGCTTTAGTGGGGACAAAATCCTTGTCCATGGTGATTATCATCTTGAAAATTTATTTTTCAAAGATAGCGGGCTTGTGATAGCGGATTGGGAAAGAGTTCACACCGGTAATGTCGCCGAAGATTTTTCAAGTTTATGGGTATCTCTTTGGCAAGTACCAAAAAATCAAGCCGAAATATTTACAATTTTTTATCTGAAATTATCAGAAGATAAAAGAAAATCATTTGATAAAGATATTGAGTCAATGCTTTTAGTGCAGGCTGCAAAAGAATTTCAGCACTGGATTTATTGCAAGGACATTCATAGAAATCCAAGATATTCTATTGAAATAGTGAATCAAGGATTTAATTATTTTTTTCAGTTATTAACCAGCCTTTTGGATGGTTCATTTAAGCTAAATGAGGTCAAATGAATAAAGATATAACAATTGCACATTTTTCATCTGTTTTGCCAAGAGCCTGTGGTATTGCGACTTATACCTATGCTTTGCGTAAAACCCTAAAGGATCGTTATCCTAATATCAAAGATTTTGTTGTGGCTATCGATGATAACGAAAAGGGATACAAATATTCTTCATCTGTAAAATTTCATTTTAATGATCATGATCTTGAGGGTTATAGGGAAGCAGCCGAATTCATAAACAAAAGTGATGCTGACATTGTTGATATTCAACATGAATTTGGACTTTATGGAGCAAAGGTAAATGATGAAACCTTGGGCAAAGATGACGGCAAAAATTTTCTTATTTTTTTGCGAGCGCTCGAAAAACCTGCTGTCACTACAATGCATATGGTTTACAAGAAGCCTAATCCTCATCATGCTAAAGTTGTCGAAGAGATATGTGAAAGATCAGTTAAAATTGTTGTTCTAACTGAAATTGCAAAAAAGTTTTTGATTAAGAAATATCGTGTTAGCCCCGACAAAGTAATGGTAATCACGCATGGTGCACCAAATGTTCCTAGATATTCAACCTCATTTTTCAAAGAGATGCTTGGTTTTTCGAAAAAAGATTTCATTGTCTCCTCCTTTGGATTAATCCGACCCAAAAAAGGATATGAGTATTTGATTGATGCTATCAGTGAGATAAAAAAGGTCCGGCCAAACGTAAAATTACTGATTATCGGGCGTTATCATCCTCTACGTAATCCAGAATATTATGCAATGCTTAAGGAAAAAGTTAAAACAATGAAGTTGGGCGATAATGTAAAATTTGTTAATAAATTTGTAAATTATAGTGATCTTCTAAATTATCTAATGGCGACCAATGTTTTTGTCGCGCCTTTTTTAGTACTGGATCAAGTTTCATCCGGAACAATTATTTACGCCATGGCTTGTGGAAGAGCCTGCATTTCAACTCCATTTGAGTATGCCAAGGAAGTTCTGGCTAACCACAGAGGGCTTTTGGTTCCTCCTGCAAACAGCCACGCTATTGCTAAAGAGATCAACTTTTTGATTGAACACCCCAAAGCGCGACACCATATGCAAAACTTGGCTTACAGATATGCTAGAAAGCAAGTTTGGTCCAAAACAGCACGAAGCTATAAGCACTTATTTACCGACGCAATAAAAGCGAACAAAAAAAATAAATAAGGGACATGAAAAATGTCAAAGATTAAAAAAATCTGTTTTATTTCTACTTATGTTCCACGTCAATGCGGGATCGCCACTTATACTGAAGACGTAATAGAGGCGTTGCATGCCAATGATTCCAGCCTTGTTTGCGATGTTATTGCCATGAACGACGGTCATCAACACGACTATCCAGAAAATGTGGTTTTGAAAATTAAACAAAATGACCCAAAAAGCTATGTTGCAGCGGCCAAGAAAATTAATCAGTCTGATTACGATTTAGTTTCAGTCCAGCATGAATTTGGAATTTTTGGTGGATTTAACGGCAGATATTTACTTTATTTTTTACGAGCAATTAGAAAGCCGGTTGCTCTTACAATGCACACAGTCCCAATTGCGATGGAAAAGCCTTTCAGAATTAAATCAAAAAAACAAAAAAGCAGAATGAAACTCTTAAAAGAGATTTTTAAGTATGTCAAACTTATTACAGTGATGACCCAAAGTGCCAAAGATTATCTTGAGAAGGAGTTTGATTTAATCAATGTAAAAGTTTTAGTTATACCACATGGAGCTCCTGAAATCACCGAAGAGGAGAAAAAAGAATATCGATCCAATAAAGCAAAACTTGGTTTTGAAGAAGACGAATTCATTATCACAACTTTTGGTTTAATTTCTCCTAAAAAAGGTCTCGAATATGTAATTAAGGCAATGCCAAAAATAATTCGAAACAATAGTTCTAAAAAAGTTAAATATTTGATTGCCGGTAGAGCTCACCCAAAACAACCACCAAAATACATGTTACTTTTGAAGAGCTTGGTTAAAAAATATTCGCTCGAGAATCAGGTCGTGTTTGAAACAAGATATTTAGATGATGACGATATATATCACTATTTATCAATTTCTGATATATATTTGACTCCATATTATGCAAAAGAACAAGCTAGTTCGGGGACTTTAAGCTATGCTATTGCCTGTGGCTGCTGTGTTGTCTCCACGCCATATATTTTTGCCAAAGATTTGTTAGAAAGACATAATATTGGCAGATTAGTAGAATTTAAAAATGCTGGGTCAATTGCAAAAGCGGTAAGCGAATTAATTATTGCTCCAGATCAAATTAAATCTTGTCAGGATAGATCAGCCAAGCTAAGTAAATATATTTTTTGGCCAAGAATCGGTAAGCGTTTTTTAGATAGTTTCAACAATATAGTCAATTGAATTCAAACGAAAAGCCGCGATTAGGTTTTATTAAAGTCGGCGATATCAGATGATTTTGATAGCTCAAATTAAAGGAGAGAAATGAAAATAAATCCATACATTTTCAGAGGGTATGATATCCGTGGTATAGCCGGAAAAGATTTAAATGCTGACAATGTTGAGCAAATTGGCAAAGCCTATGGAACATGGCTCAGAAATAGCGGGGTAAAAACTGCAGTTGTTGGCTTGGATTGCCGGCTGTCAAGTGATGAGTATCGACAAGCTATAATTAAGGGGCTAACGAGCACGGGAATTGATGTATTCGATCTTGGCATGACATTGGTTCAGATAGTTTACTATGGCCAGTATCACTTTAAGACAAAGGGCTGTGTGATGGTTTCGGCTTCTCATAACCCAGCCGAATATAACGGATTCAAATTGGGCGCTGATTTTTCAAAGACAATGGATACGGAGCAGATTATAGAAATAAAAGAGATGACCGAAAAGGGTGACTTTCTGAAGGGTAATGGAGTCGTGACAAAAGCTGATATTACAGAAGCTTATTTTACAAAATTGCTCGAAAAGGTAAAAATCTCGAAGAAATTTAAAATTACAGCTGACTTCGTTAACGCTACTGCTTCCAATTTTTTTCCAAAATTAGCAGAAAAAATCGGAGCGCAGCTTCTATCTCAAAACGACCGGATCGACGGCAGTTTTCCTAACGGAACGCCAGATCCTACAGAAAAACATTTGATTGAAAGATTAGCAAAATTCACAGTAGGTGAAAAAGCCGATATTGGCATAACGTTTGATGCTGACGGAGATAGATTAGGAGTAACTGACGACAAAGGAACAATTATTTGGAATGACATATTAGTCGCAATTTTTGCTGCTGATGTAATTGAAAACAATCCCGGAGCAAAAATTGTTTTCAATGCGCTCTGCTCAAAGGTGGTAGAAGAAACAATCAGAGCTAAAGGAGGGGTCCCGATAATGTGGTTGACGGGACACTCATATATTAAACAAAAATTATTTGAACAAAAAGCGCTTTTTGCAGGTGAATTATCAGGCCATTTTTATTTCGTTGATAAATTTTATGGTCACGATGATGGATTCTACGCTGTTTTGCGGTTGCTAGATTATCTAAGCAGAAAAGACATTTCTTTCTCTGAGCTTTTGAAAGAATTTCCATCGTACATTTCTTCTCCTGAGATCAAAGTTGGATGTCCTGATAATCTAAAATCAGAAGTCATTAAAAGAATGACGGAAGAAGCCAAGCAAAGATTCAAAGGGGAGAAAATTACTGATATTGACGGAATTAGAGTGGACTTTTCGGACGCAATGTTCATTATTCGTGCCTCGCAGAATGGGCCTTATGTAGGACCAAAATTTGAAGCAAAAACTCCTGAAAGATATGAAGAAATGAAAAAAATTGTTAGAGATTTTCTCAAAAACGCCCCGGAAATGGATTGGAGTTTTGGTGTAAATCTTGATTCGTTAGAATGATAAATTATCACAAGATATAAAGGAGAAGAAAATGAGTCGGGAAAGTATTGAAAATACAAAATTCGGGCCGCCATATGCCGTCATTAACCTCTCTAAAATCGGGATGAGGTACTTCCGTCTTTTCATTAAAGCGACTCCATCTTCCAAGAAAATATTAATCGACAACTTCATTAATCACCCTAACGTTGGTTGGATTTTTTCAGCCAAAGGTTGGTTTAATCTTGGCATTGGTCTTTGGGCAAAAGATAATGCCGAGATAATTGATATTAGTTCTGCAATAAGAAACATTCTCACTAAAAAAGATGAAATAATTTATCAATCCGAACTCACCACTCTTTATGGTTTTGGCAATCGGCCCGTTACCGGAAAAGGGAAAGAAATGCGGATTGTCGATGCGGTGACACAGCCTAATGAGTTGGATCACCTCTCGATAGATTATCTGAAGCTTCTGACTATTGATAGCTCTCTTTCAAAAAAGGAATTCTCCGAAATTTTAGGTGTGAGCGAGTCTGAAATTAATAGATTAAATCAGACTTTGAAAGAGGTCGGAGTGGTCGTAGGTCATCAGGACAGAATGAACTATAGCGGTAAATATTTTAAAGTTCTAATAGACACAACTAGCCGAAAAAACAATTACAGAATTGATGAATTAGTCAAAAGTCTCTGGGTGGATATCATTGCATTTATTTTGAACGAGCGAATGGTAAATACGATTTAGAGTTTGAAATCATACTCAAAAATAAATCAGAACTAAAACAATATCTCAAACATTTTTCAATTTTCAAAATTGCCGAATTAACTGAAAATCTATACACCAATCTTTTTCCTTTAAACAAAACCGCCAATCTCAAGGAAATTCGTGATACTGTCTTTGGTCAAGAAGGCGAAGTAATTGATTTAAGGAACTCCAAGCTATGGTATCTCAACTATGAGGGCGTCAACGCCTACATCAATATTTACGAAAACAAAAAGTACATGGAAACAATGGAAATGAGCGAAATTGTATTATTCGACGATATTATTTCATATATAAATAGTACTTTTCCAGGACAAACCCTCGACATCATCGACCTTGGAAGTGGTGATGGACTTAAGGGCAAAATATTCATAGAAAAAATCGGTGAAAAAAATGTAAAAGCTTATTATCCGGTTGACATCCAACCGATTGAATTAGCTTCAGTCTTGAATGTTCACAAAGATGGAGCATACGCCCTGCACCCAACTCTTCTTGGATTCGAAAATTTGTCATCCAGATTTCCCTTGAATGTTCTGCCTGGAGAAAAACAAGTTTTTATCTTTTTGGGCGGTACTTATGGCAATTATCGAAATGAGAAGATAAATAGCTATATACGAGGTCTTGCAAACGATAATGCCATGGTTATAATATCTATGCCAATTATAGTTGAGGGAAAATCAAACTCAGAAATAATTGATTCGTATACAAACAAAAGTGTAGAAAATATTGCCTTTGGTCCTCTGATGCAAGTCGGTTTTAAGAAAAATGACTTTGTCCCGAATCGTAGAAATAAAAATTTAATTGTCCATCTTGATATAGAAGATAGCCGTCTTGTTTCAACGTTGATCTTGGCCAAAGAAGCAAAGATTTTAGGGCGGATATTTACAAAGAATACTGTGTTCAAAATGACCACTTCCTGGAAACCCACGGTTGAAGAGTTTAAAAAAGCCTTAGAACTAGACTTCAAAATCGAGAAAATGTTCACCAACAAAGACATGGCCGTCGCTATTATTTCAAAGAAAAATTGACATGATAAAAAAATACCCGATTGTTTATGCGTTTATTGATAGCCAAAATCTGAATCTTGGCACCAAAAAAGACATTTTTCGTCATGGAAAGAAAATATATCATGGATGGGAGTTGGACTTTGAGAAATTTCGAGTATACCTTGCAGACAAATACCGAGTAAATAAAGCATTCATCTTTATTGGATATATTAAAGAGAATAATTATCTTTACAACCAACTAAAATCTTATGGCTATGAACTTATTTTCAAATCAACAACAAAAGACGGTCTTGGCAAGCCGAAAGGTAATATCGATGCTGAATTAGTTTTACATGCTGCTGCTATCGAGTACAATAAGTATGACAGAGCGGTTATCGTCTCAGGGGACGGTGACTTTTGCTGTTTACATGAGTACCTGCTGTCAAAAAACAAACTTGCAGGAATAATAATACCTAATCGCTTAAACGAATCCTCGTTGCTCAAAAAATTTCATGACTATAAAACGTTCATCGTAAGGGACAAAGAAAAACTAAAAAAAGAGAGACATTGACCTTTCGGCTTAGTCTCTCTTTGTGAGAGGCGTTGCGATATGACACGTAGTCATATGGTCGTATTCTCTCTGATGATGACCCAATTATATCAAAAAAAACGATTAAAAGTCAATAGGAAAAACGAATGATTGCTTATTTGTCTGGAAAAATTATCTTAAGCCGGCCCGGTTATGTTATCCTAAATACCGGAGGAATTGGCTATAAAGTATTCGTCTCAAATACTGACGTAGCCGACACTGAAAAGTGTGAACTTTTCATATATGAGCATATTCGGGAGGAGTGTGATGAACTTTTTGGATTCAAAGACTATGATAATCTAGAGATGTTTATCAAGCTCATTTCAGTCAACGGTGTTGGGCCAAGGGTAGCCATGACCATAATGACTGTTGCAAAGAGTGAGAAAATTATTGAGGCAATCATCTCGGAGAATATCGCTTTTTTTCAAGCCATTCCTGGAATTGGGAAAAAGGTAGCCGCAAAAATTATTCTGGAGCTAAAATCAAAAGTTTCTGGTTTGGAAGGCAGCGGGGTAATTGGCCATATTGACGAGGGCGATGAAATAACAGAAGCTCTTGTATCGTTGGGTTACAGAAGAGGGGAAGCAGAAAAAATCTTGGCAAAATTACCATCGAGCGCAAAAACAGCCGAACAAAAAATAAATTGGTGCCTACGTAATATCACTAAGTGATATTACAGTAGAAAGTAGCAAGTAGAAAGTAGAATGGGAAGTCACATTAATTAGTTTATTAGTTATTAGATAAAATTAGTTATCCGTATGATTGATGAACTCGAAAACTTAGAGACCGATCTTGACCCAACTGCTTTTTTAGAGGAGGAGGAATTTGAGGTCACTTTGCGGCCTAAAAGATTTGATGACTATGTGGGCCAAAATCAGATAAAAGAGAATCTTGCTATTTTTATTGGAGCGGCAAAAAAAAGAGGCGAGCCGATTGAACATATTATGCTCTATGGCCCTCCTGGTCTTGGCAAAACTACCTTGGCTTATATTATTGCAAACGAAACCGAAGTAGGTATCAGGGTCACTTCCGGTCCGGCAATTGAAAGAGCGGGAGATTTGGCTTCTATACTAACTAATTTGGGTGAAGGAGATATTCTTTTTATTGATGAAATTCACCGTCTTAATCGTAACATCGAAGAAATTCTTTATCCGGCCATGGAGGATTATGCTCTCGATTTAATTTTGGGCAAAGGTCCGTCAGCGAAAACAATGAGGATAAATCTGCCTAAGTTTACTTTAATAGGGGCAACGACAAAGATAGGCTCCCTTTCTTCTCCTTTGCGTGACCGCTTTGCTGCTGTTCATCGTCTTGAATTTTATTCCGAGAAAGAGCTGTCCGAAATTGTAAGACGGGCAGCGGTCATACTAAATGTGATAATCGATAAGGGCGGTATACTAGAAATCGCCAAAAGATCTCGCCGGACTCCTCGTATTGCAAATAGAATACTAAAGCGTGTTCGTGATTATGCCCAGGTGAAACATGACGGGGGAGTAACGCAAAGAATTGCCAAAGAAGCGCTTGATAAAATCGATATTGATGATCTGGGTTTGGATAGAAATGACAGAGACTATCTTAAAACTATCATTGAAAAATTTAATGGTGGTCCGGTTGGCCTGGATACTATCGCTGCCGCTACTTCAGAGGACAAAGATACGATTGAAGATGTGATTGAGCCGTATTTATTACAACTTGGCTTTATAGATCGGACAAACAAAGGAAGAGTGGCTAAAGAGGTAGCTTACGATCATCTCAAAATTAAAAAACAAACAGAATCTGATCGGCTTATTTGATTTTGTAAATCAGAATGACAAAATCCGAATTACAAATAAAAATCTGAATATCAAATACAAATTTTATGATTTTAAAAATTAGACATTTATTTGACATTTGAAATTAGGATTTCAGATTTGAATATTGGTGATTGTTTAAAACAATTAGGTCAATTAGAATAATTAACTCAATGTCTTCTTCCAAACATAAAATTCTAGTTCATGCTTGTTGTGCTGCCTGTGCCAGCTATGTTTTTGATGAAATAGAAAAAGAAAGTTTTGAAATTGTTGCTTTTTTTTATCATCCAGAATTGCATGGAAAAGCAGAATATAAACGAAGACTTAACGATGTTGAAAAATTATGCAAAGAAAGAAACATTAAGTTAATTGTGCCGGTCTACGACATTCAGGAATTTTTTGCTCCATTGATGCCGTTTCAGGATAAAAATTCTATAAAATTTATTAATGATAAAAAACGTTACAAAAGAAAAAGATGCCAATTGTGTATCTCGCTTCTTGTCACAACTATTGTTAAAGAGGCAAGAAAACTTCATTTGAGACACTTTACTACTTCAATGCTATGTTCTCCTTATAAGGATCATGATGAGATTTGGAATAAATCGTTAGAATTAGCAACAAGCAATAATTTAAATTTTTTCTATAAAGATTTTCGCAAAGGATATTGGAAGGGTAGAAATTTTGCGAGAGGCCATGATATAATAATTCCAACATACTGTGGCTGTGGTGAATCTTTGGAAGAAGGAAGGCTGGAGTAAAACAACCAATAGGATAACGGATTTAAACAGACCTGCCTGCCGGTAGGCAGGTTAACGGATTGATATAAAAATATTTATTGATTCTGAATTATCAGTGTTGATCTGTGAATTAGATCAGTGAGTTTTTATCCATTTTCGAAAAATTTAATATAAATTTTTTTATGCTTTATCTTTTATTTTTATACATACTGTTCTTGATAGGCTACACAGTATATTCTGCGATGGCTATTTACCATTTGAGACGTTTTGGCTATGTCGGCGATTTAACTAGAACGGCCACAATTATTTATTTGTTTCTCTCAATAGTAATTGTTATAATTTCAATAATATTAATCTCGACCAGAAGCTGGCCGAGTAGCTTTAGTTTGTAGGCAGGATGAAAGAAGAAAAAAGATTATTTCCAGCTCAAGAAAAATCAGAATTAGTGCTTGATATTCTTCGTAAGCACTGGTTTTCATATATGATTTTTTGGTTTCTGGCAATATTAATGTTGATCCCGCTATTTATAGGAGCATCTTTTTGGTTTAGCGGCTCGGTAACCATCTCTCCTGTTTGGAACAATATAATCATTATTTTTATTCCGATTTATTTATTGATGATCCTGGCTCTTCTGATGTATGGTTTTGTTGATTTTTATCTTGATGTCTACATTATTACGGATCGTAGAATTGTTGATATTGCGCAGAACGGATTGTTCAAAAGAGAGATAGCTGAGTTAAATCTTCGTCAAATACAGGATGTAAATGCTACGGTTAACGGTTTTGCTTCCACATTGTTGCACTTTGGAGATGTTCAAATTCAGACAGCGGCGGAAATGCCAAATTTTATTTTTAGATCAATTCCTCATCCTTATGAGGTTTCCAAAAAAATACTTGATTTACATGAGGCTTACTTGCAACAGTTGGAAGAAAAAGAGCAAAACAAACAAATTATTCCAATTATTGTGCCAAAAAAGAATGAAAACGAGGGGGATTCTAAGACTGAGTGGTTAAGAAAAACGTTAACGGAAAGGTGGTTGGATGAAGGTGCAGAGTCTTGTTTTTCGGATGAAACTTGCCGACAAAGAGTTTTAGATGGCGTAAATAGGCACATAAAAGAAAACGGGTTGGCAATAGAGAGTGGTCCTATTAACAAAGAGAAGGAACCTGAGAAAAAAGAGCAACTATCCAAGACCAAGTCGGGCGACAAAGAAGGCGAGCTTAAGGAGGGCAAGGAAGTCGACTTATAGTTAGGAATGGATAGCGAATTAACCTAATGGCTGATAAACAAATAAAATATATTAAATATTGAATACTTAAACATGAAATTGTCAGAATTTGATTATAATTTGCCAGAAGAGCTAATTGCTCAAGAACCATCAGAGCCGCGGGATCACTCGCGTCTTTTAGTCTTAAACAAAAAAAATGGAAAAATACAACATCATACTTTTTATGAAATTACTGACTATCTTCATCGGGGAGATGTTTTGGTCGTCAATAACTCAAGAGTTTTTCCAGCAAGATTATTTGGTCATCGGAAGGATACAGGCGGAAAAGTAGAAATTCTATTAAATAAAAAAACGACAGTTGCCCATTCTGTCGTCCCCGCGAAAGCGGGAATCCAAGAAAGTGAGTCATCTATATGGGAAGTAATGGGAAAAAATCTTAAGACTGGAGCTGAGATTATATTCAATAATTCAAAACTCGAAGCGGTTGTAATCGAAAAGAATGGGAAGATGGCAAAAATTAAATTTAATCTAAATAATGAATGTTTTTTTTCGGAAGTTAATAAGATCGGACATACTCCACTTCCGCCTTACATAAAAAAAGATGACACAAAAAAGGATCAAACAGATTATCAGACAGTTTATGCAAAACCTGTCGGAAGCGCAGCAGCACCAACAGCCGGTCTTCATTTTACTAAAAAATTATTGAAGCAAATAAAAGATAAAGGCATTGACATTGTAGAGGTAACTCTGCACGTTGGTTTGGGCACTTTTGCCCCTATTAAAACAGAACAAATTGAAGATCACAAAATCCATTCAGAGTATTACGTTGTAATACAAAGTGAGATAGAAAAAATTATTAAGGCTAAGAAAGAGGGCCGTCGGATCATTGCAGTTGGCACAACCTCGACCCGAGTTCTTGAAACTATATTTAGTCCTAAAAACGATGAACTAAAAACTAAAAACTTCTCTGGCTGGACAGAAATATTTATTTATCCTGGTTACAAATTCAGATGTATTGACGGCCTAATTACCAATTTTCATCTGCCCAAATCGTCTCTTTTGATGTTGGCCTCCGCTTTTACTAACAAAAAAAACATTGATCAAGCTTACGAAGAAGCAATTAAGAAAAAATATCGGTTTTTTTCTTACGGTGATGCAATGCTAATTATCTGATTTTTAGATATAATAGAACTATGAAGTTATTCGGGGGGAAAATTGCTCAATCAATATATTGTTCAATTGTTTTTGGAATGCTTTTATTTTTTGGTTCAAAAACGGCTCTTGCTTCCGATGATCATTTGGTCATTAATGAAGTGTATTACGATACAGTGGGAACGGATAGCGATGAGGAGTGGATTGAATTGTATAACCCCACGGCGGTTGACATTCCGATTAGTGACTATCAAATCACATATTCCACGCATAAAATAATAATTTTGGCTGACCAAACTATAAAATCACAAGAGTTCGTTGTCATTGCTAGAAATCAGAGTGATTTTAAGCTTGTTTACGGATTAGATTCACTAAATGTCACCGGTTTTAATTTTGATTTACCGAATAGTGGTGGATATTTAGTATTGCAGAACGAAAAAGCAGAGGAAATTGACGCAGTTTTTTGGGAAAAAGTTGGACCAAAAGGAGAAAATTTTGCAGCAAATGTCGCAACCGGTCATTCAATCGAGAGAGAGCCCCTTGGATTAGATAGAGATGATTGCAGTAAGGATTTTGTAGATCGAGAGCCACCAACGCCAGGAGTAGAATATAGCAATATTATTGATAGGGTCGAAGACGAAACGATCAATATTCAGGAAGCAAGAGGTTTAGAAAATGGTGAAGACGTCACTATTACAGGAGCAGTCACAAGTTTGCCCGGAGTATTATCGTCTCAATATTTTTATATTCAAGATACGACGGGAGGAATACAAATATATTGTTATTATAAAATCTTTCCCTCTTTCGTATTAGGCGATATCATTTCGGTTAGTGGCGAACTCTCCGAAACGAACAATGAACGCAGAATTAAAATTAAGAGTAGCGACGATATTATCATACTAAATCATATTGAGCCGGTTATTCCGGCGGAAATCGCGATTTCCGAAATTAATGAAAAAAATGAAGGTACATATATCAAAACAATGGGGATTGTGACACAGACTTCTGGCGACACATTTTTTATTAGTGATGGGCAGACAGAAATCAAAGTTGTTATTAAGAGCTCCACTGGCATTGATAAGCCAAAAATGAAGAAGGGCGATCAGGTCGAAGTAACTGGAATTATTTCGCAATACAAAGAAGAGTATAGGATATTGCCAATTGACCAAAATGATGTTAAAATAATAGCCTCGGAGGGTCAGCTTCCGAGAGCGGGAAGCACCGAATTATTTTATTTTATTATCAGCTTATTCTTATCCATATTATGGTATATATATCTAGAAGCGAAAAAGAAACCTACTCCATAGCAGATAAAGTCGCCTCTCATGCAGAACCAGGAGATGTGTTTGCTCTATTTGGAGATTTGGGCAGCGGCAAAACAACTTTTACTAAGGGATTTGCTGCTTATCTTGGAGTTAAAAAAAATATCACCAGCCCGACTTTTGTAATTTCAAAAGAATATTTAGTTTCTTCTTCGTCAATTAAAAAATTAGTTCATGTTGATTGTTATCGGTTGGACGGGGAAAATGATGCAGAAAGTGTTGGCCTTAATGAACACATTGACACTCAAGACATTGTTCTAATAATGGAATGGCCGGAAAAAATAGAAAAAATACTACCTAAAAAAACTAAAAAAATCTATTTTGAATATATTAATGAGAATACAAGAAAAATTACCGTTTCCAAGTAATCGCCAGCGCCCATTGTACTGTTATTTCAACCCCTTGGCGTTGTCCAATGCCGGATAAATCTTATAAAAAAATATTTAGCCACACTGCCTCGTAGATTTCTCGTCCCGAAGAATATCGGGATGTCGAAATGACAGCGAGGGTTAGCAGTTACAATGGCTCGCAATGACAGTGAGTATCTTCGTCTTAATTCCTAATTCTTAATTCATAATTCCAGCCACATGATTCTATACTTAAACACAATTGATAAAATTGCGAAGATAAGACTGTATGATGGCAAGTTCAAATTAATAGATGAGCTGTCTTTTGATGGCAGTTTTATCTTATCTGAAGAACTTGTCCAAAAAATTGATTTTTTATTAAAGAATAATAATTTTTCTAAAAAGGATTTAACACAAATTGCTGTAAATATTGGCCCTGGTTCGTATACCGGTGTCAGAATCGGTGTAACAACAGCAAACTCTATTGCTTTTGCTCTTAATCTTCCAATAATCGAAATCTTGGATGAAAAAGATGTGGAAAAAGTAATCACAAAAAGGTCCGCTCAAAACGCATTTTCTGCTCCAGTACTGCCGGTTTATAGCCATTTACCCTATATTACCAAGAAAAGAGTAGACTAAATGATGTTCGTCTGGTAGAATTAAGATTGTAAAATAATTGGAAAAGTATGGGATTTCTTCATAGAAAAAAAATTGAGAATCAACGGAAGATTCCTTTTTACAAGAAAAAAACTGCAAAGGCAATTTTTGTAATTGTTGGCCTTTTGCTAATTGTAGGTGTTTCATTTGCTGGCTATCTCTATGCTACTGGTTCGAAGATGTTTGATAACGGAAACGGGTTTACTCCATTTATTAAAATGATTAAAGGAGAACAAAGCAACATTCTGAAAGACGAGCGAGTAAACATTTTGGTTTTGGGAAGAGGCGGAGCGAATCATCCGGGCGGAAATTTAACTGACTCAATTATACTAGTTTCAATTAATACAAAAACCAACCAACTTGCAATGATGAACATCCCTCGAGATCTTTATGTTCCAATCAAGGGTCACGGCCAGGCCAAAATAAATGAAGCATACGCAGACGGTTATAACGATTATTTAAACAAAAATTGCAATAAAAAAGATCAGAATAGCTGCTTAAATGATGCAATGGCAGCCGGCGCAAATTTAACCCGTCAAACTGTTTCTGATGTTATTGGTGTTCCTATTCAAAACTATGTTTCTATTGATTTTACCGGTTTTGAAAAATTAATTGATTCGCTTGGGGGAATAGATGTTTATGTAGATAAGGCGATTTACGATCCTCTTTATCCGGATAAAAATATGAAGGGATATGACCCTTTTTATGTAAAAGTTGGTCAGCAGCATTTTGATGGTAAGACTGCTCTCAAGTATGCTCGCTCAAGGGAGACTAGCTCTGATTTTGATCGGTCTCGTCGCCAACAACAAATATTTGAAGCCACTAAGGACAAGGCCGCTAAACTGGGTATGTTATCTAGTCCAAAGCAACTTCTTGATATTGTTAATATTGTTTCTGATCATGTTAGAACAAGTCTTTCTCCAGACGATATCGTGGCATTAGCCGATTTCTCGAAAAACATTGATAAGCAGAAGATTACAAACAAAATTCTCTCAACCGATGCCTCTGGCCCTCTTGTCGGCGACTCCAGCTCTGGCACATATTATATTAAAACCAGAACTGGTAATTTTACCGAGCTGCAAAATGTGGTCAAATATATTTTTAATACCGAAACCAATGAAGAAGCCAAAATAGAGGTACTCAATGGTAGTAAAACATCTGGGCTGGGGGGAAAGTTATCTGACGCTCTTAAAGCTGAAAACTATAATGTGGTCAATATTTCTACGACTAAATCTTCATACAAAAAAACAGTTATATATGATTATTCCGGCGGGGAGATGAAAAATACATTGGCGTTTTTAAAGAAAAATTTGGACGCTGAAGTAATTACAAAAACAGACACGACTCAAAAAGTTGATGTTTCTATTATAATTGGTGATAATTACAAAGGCTTAAGCATTAAATAATAATTTTTCGTGGCTTTCCTATATAATAAAACAAGCAGACGGATTCTTTTGTCTTTAATCGTTACCTGGGGTATCGCTTCTTTTTGGTTGGTAAATCAAGCTGGGTTCGCTCGAATACTAATTAGTTTCTTAGGAATTTTGAGCATTATTTTTATCTGGGCTGAAATTGCACCGATCTTTCTTCTTATTTTTTCGTCTTTTAGTGTTTCATATGCACTTTATGGATTTTTGTTTCAGTTTAATTTACCAATCTGGCTCGTTATGCTCGCTATTCTAATCATTTTTGGTTATTTATTTGTGTACACAGAGCAGAAGATTGGTATCTTGGGAGACAAGAGACTTATTTATCTGGTTTTGTTTAGCCTTATTACACTCGAAGTTTTCCTTTCCCTAAACTATTTTCTGATCAGCCCGATCAGTAAAAGTCTTATTATTGCTACTTCAAGTTACGTTTTTGTCGGTTTTTGTTACACTATTCTAGCGAAACATACCGACAGCAAGTTTAAAACCTATTTAGCCATTGCCGCAACGGTAATAACTGTAATATTTATGACATCAATTTGGGGAAGTTAATTTGAGCAACAGAGCAAGTATTATATGAATCATTTATGCGACAAGTTAATATTTGATTTTTTGGTATATTAGGCATATATTTAAAAAAGAAAGAGTGGACCAAAACATGAAAAAAATAAGGTTGAATGTAATAGGAAAAATAAAAATCCCCGCCAAGTTAACGGAGCGAATTAAAAAAATAAAACTGCCTGGCAATGAGAAAATTAAAGGTTTTGGTTCAAGGATTAAAGATTCTGGTGTCACCAGATTTCTGTCATCTAAAAAGGCGATTAAAATAGTGATATGGTTGTTTTTTGCAGTGGCAATTGTTGAAATTGGTTTCGGCGTGATGGTTTATAAATTTAGATCAGAAGATAAAGCAACCCGCATTGCTGCAAAAGTTTTTCCTTATCCAATTGCAGTGGCGAATCAGGATGTGATCACATATAATAGTTATTTACGAGAAAAAGACTATATTCATCATTTTTATTCATCGACAGGACAAGAAGGCATCGATTACGCTGCTATAGACAGGGAGATTTCAAACCAACTCATCGAGAACAGAATCTTATCTTTTCAAGCGTTCTTAAACAAGACTACTGTGAGCAAAAGCGACGTTGATGCATCAATTAATCAAATAATTGATCAAAATGGCGGCCAGGACAAAGTTGAGAAGACTCTTGAGGATCTATATGGTTTAAATCTTGATCAGTTTAAACAGCTTGTAAAAGAACAACTGACCAGGGATAAATTGAATGATAAATTAATCATGAGAGTCAAAGTAAGTCACATACTTATTCGTGTTGATAGCGGTGCCACACAAGAGCAGATAGATACAGCTAAGACTAAAATTGATGGTATACTAACTGAGATAAAAGGCGGCCTTGATTTTGCAGAAGCAGCTAAAAAATATTCCGAGGACACGGGCAGTGCCGATGCTGGAGGCTCTCTTGATTCATTTGCAAATGGTGAAATGGTTCCAGAATTTTCACAGGCAGCTTTCGGTGGCAATGTCGGTGATATCGTTGGGCCAATTAGGACTGATTTTGGTTGGCATATTATAAAAATTGAAGACAAAACCGGCAAAATTAATGAGTCTTTTAATGACTGGCTGACTGGAATTAAAGATAAAAGCTTGATTATAAAATTCATTAAGTAATAATGAAACCAAAAAAGATAATTATCTCTGCCATTGCGCTCATTGTAATTTTTGCCTCTATTTTTAGTGTTTGGCAATGGCAAAAAAAAATTGATGGTCAACCTGTCAGACAGGAAAGGGAGATACGTCAATGAATCACATAAAAGTTCTAAAAGAATCTTACATCTTGGTTCTGAAACACCGTTATCTCTGGTTTCTGGGCCTTCTTTTGGGGGCCGGTTCCGGGGTCAATTTATATAATTTTGGCAACAATAATTCTGAAATATTTAAACAAGATAATCCTAGCCAAAACATTGCTTCTCTCGTGTCAGCAAACGTTAAAGATGCCGGCCAAGTTTTGAGTGAAAAAATCAGCGCCAACATGAGTAATATGGAGTGGGCAATTGCTACCGTTTCCATTTTACTAATTATTATTGCTCTAATTTATTTAAATATTACTGCCAAAGGAGCGGCGACTTGGGCGATCTCAGAACTGCACGGTGGTGCAAAATTTAACTTTTCTGATGCGTGGAATGCGGGTCACAAGTATTTTTGGAGAAGGCTATCTTATGGAATTGTTGTCGGGGCATCGATCCTTGTGTCTTTGGCTGTTTTGGCTACCCCGGTTATTCTCTTGGCAATTTTTGAATTAATCGTTCCCGCGATTATCGTGGGTACAGTCTTTGGTTTGGCTTTTTGTGCCTTAGTTATTTATCTTTCTTTATTTTTGCCTTATTCGGAAAGAACCTTATTTTTAGACAACAAAAAAACCTTTAAAGCTGTATTTGCAGGTTATAAACTGTTCAATAAAAACTGGGTCAATTTATTACTAATGTATCTGATATTATTTGCCATTGGAATTGTAGTGGCCATTGGGCTTGTGATTGCCCTTCTTCTTTGTGGACTTTTGGCCTTCGGTATTGGGGCTGCTTTCTACTTTATAAATCACATTGCTGGATACGCAATCGGCGGGTTAATTGGATTAGCCTTGTTCCTTGCCTGTTTGATCCTTAATGGTGCTCTGCAGTCTTTCAATTGGGCTGTTATTACTTTATCGTACAAAGAAGTCAGATAGCGGTTGAACTGGACGCGAATTGAAAGTAGGAATTTCTGTATCTAATACAGGTAAAATTTTTTGGCGTAAAAAATATTATAATTCTATAAATTCTATTTTTAATAATTTTATTCTAAATTTAAATATTTTCCTTAAAATAAATTATAATGAAGAAAAGATTAATCTTTTTAAGCAGAAAAAGGAAAATTGTTCTTATAACTACTTTGGTAACAGTGTTTTTATTTACACTATTGGCGATTGGATACTTTAAATTTGGGTCAAGTTTATATAAAGCAGATACAAATCCTCTCCCTGATTATGGCGTAAACATACTTTCCGACCCAGGATTTGAAAACTCAACTAAATGGACAAATTTACCTCAGAAATGGCAACTAACTACGGATTTTACTCATTCCGGCAGCCAGAGTCTAAAATACACAAACGACGATCCTGATTTTTATCGTTTTCCTGGAATAGACCTCCCACTTTCTCGCGGCGATATCTACACCATTTCTGTCTGGGTTAAGACTGAAGATGTTGTCTGCTCAACGGAACCTGGAGTTTATGGGGCCGATTTTGATATTGAGTGGAAGGGTTTAGATGGTAAATATCTTAACGGCGGTGCTTATGTTCATGATAGATTAATGGGGACTCAAGATTGGACAAAATTATCGGCTTCAACATTTCCAATTAGTTTTGATGTAACAAAAATATCAGCTAATTTGTTTGTGAGAAAGGGCTGCACCGGTAGTGTTTGGTACGACGATCTAGAGATTGTTTTATCCGACGGTACAGTATTTCGTCCTCAAGTCAGCTATCCAAATTACAGGAACACTTTTTTGCCCAATCAATCACGTGACTTACAATTTGATGTAGAATACCGAGGCACTGATCATTCAATGATTGACGGGAACACCTTAGCTGTAGAACTAAAAAATTCAGAAGGGACTATTATTTGGCAGGCAAATCAAGTAACCTCTTCAAATCAGCAGCGTTATCATTTTACAACCAATCTCGACTTGGCGCCTCCGGGAAATTATTCTATCGTAACGAGGGTGAATAATGCGAGCAACCAGATAATATTAACGAAAAATTCTGCTCTTACTATTGACGCGGCCGATACGCCGTTGCCGAAAATATATGTTGATCAATACAATCGTACAATTAAAGACGGACAGCCCTTCTTCCCATTGGGGGTTTATTGCAGTGTACTTTCTACTGACGTAATGGACAAAATTAAGGCTATTAATTTTAATACGACTATAAGTTATAGCTTGCCTTATGGTCTCGAGACAAGCATCCAGAGAACCTTGAATCAAGCGAACGATCGTCAATTAAATGTTCTCTATAATCTTGTAGGAACTCAATATCCGAGTGATAAACCCTATGCACAGCAATCTTGGACGAGCCAATCAGGTACTATCACCGGAGGTGCTAATATTATGGAAGCGATGGTTAATTCATTTAAGAGCTATCCGGCTTTGCTTGGCTGGTACACTAATGATGAGTTTGGGGCGGAGTATTTGAATCAGTTGCGGGATCGATATGATTTTATCAAGGCAAATGATTACAACCATCCGACTTGGACAGTTCTTTATACAGGTCAAAATTATTCTGATTATTTTTCCACCACCGATATTATGGGCGTCGACAGTTACCCAATTTGGGGCAACCGATCTCATCCGGCCAATCCTATTAAATTTGAAGTAACCGGCCAGGCTTCTAAAACCCTAAACAATGCCGGTTTTGGTGCTTATCCTTATTGGCTGGTTCCGGAAGCCAATGTTACGAACGAAACGGGGGTACGACCTGCGTCTTATACTGAAATGCTAAATTCGGCTTTTCAAGGTTTGGTTAACGGGGCACGTGGCCTAATATATTATAATATTTCTTCCGTGATCGAGAATACTGATTCAGTAACAATTTTAAACGATATGCAGCAACTAGGTACTTATGTTAACAAAATCACTTCAATTGCTCTAGGAGTGGATGTTCCGAGCGAAAAACAATTGACCAGTAGCAATTCTAAAATTAGCCTTTTAACGCGTACTGTCGACAATAACATCTATGTCATGGCGGTCAATCCATACAATGAAAAGATTGATACCAATTTCACTTTGCCTTCAACTCTAGGAACGGTAAATAGCATCTCGGTTGGTCTTCCGAACGAAGCAAATAGTACTCTTTCCTTAGCTAACAATCAATTTTCTGATCAATTTGAACCACTCGGGACTCGGATTTATAAATTAAATTTTTCTGTTCCGGCAGCGCCGACTGCTTTTATCCCCTCTATCACTTACAAGGACAAGATAACTATTAGGGGACACAAAGAAGATGACTCTGCCCAAATATTGATCAATAATTCTGCCGATGGAGTAGTAATAGATGGTAATAACTGGAGAAAGGAAATTCAACTTGTGATTGGCGTCAAGTCTGTTTTTAGTGTTGTGACTAAAATGGCCGACGGGAAGACCTCGGGCTCAGTCAATTTTGAAATCGTCCGTCATAAACCGGCTGATGCTAATAATGATGGTTCTGTTAATTTTCGAGATTTCTCTTCTCTTATGTCTAATTGGAGTAAACAAGAGAGCGCCAATGTCTCGGACTTTAATGAGGACGGTAAAATTGATATGTCAGATTTCTCAATATTAATGAGCAATTGGGAAAAGTAACTGCGTAGGGCAAAAATTCTGTCTCCTACGATATTTTCTTGTAGATTTTTTGCTCTTATTGGTATTTATAGATAGCTTTATATTTTTCTTCCAAATAGTCAAAAAAGAATTGCGGGTTCAGTTTCTGACCCGTAATTCTTTTGACTAATTCGGTGGGAGTGTAGCGCTTTCCCATTGAAAAAATATTTTTTTGAAGCCAAGCATGTATTGAAGCAAAATCACCCTTGCTGACTAACTGGTCAAAATTGGAGATTTCTTTTCTGGCTGTTGCATAGAATTGTGCTGAATAAAGGTTCCCTAGAGCGTACGAGGGGAAATAGCCAAATGAACCGCTGGACCAATGGACGTCTTGCAAAATTCCTCTGACATCATCTGGGACATCAATATCCAAATATTCCTTCATTTTTCGATTCCAAAGCTTCTTTAGATCTTTCACTCTTATTTTTTGTTCAATTAAATCGCGTTCCAGTTCGAAACGAAGGATAATATGCAAACAGTAAGTCGCTTCGTCTGCGTCGGTTCTGATCAGGGAGGGAATAACGACATTGATGGACTTATAAAATTGATCAAGCGAAACATTGGACAGAGACTGCTTAAAATGATTTTCCAATTCTGGATAAAAGTATTTCCAAAATGCAACGCTTGTGCCAATTCTTTTTTCCCAGAACATTGATTGCGATTCGTGAATACCAAAGGAAAGAGACTGGCCTAGCGGAGTTCCAAACTTTTTTGCAGGGAGACCCTGCTCATAAAGAGCATGCCCTGTTTCGTGAATTGTGCTCATAATTGACTGCATCAGATCGTTTTTATTATAACGCGTTGTGATTCTAACATCCTTCGGATTAATCCCGGAGGTGAAAGGATGAGTACTGGTATCAAGACGGCCGGACTCAAAATCAAACCCGATTTTTTTAGCCAAAAAATGAGAAAAGTTTTGTTGACTATTTAAATCAAATTCACCGAGAAGAGGTTCGATTTTTGTCTTCGATGACTTGGTTTTTTTAATAAATAGTACCAAGAATTTTTTTAGTTTTTCGAAGAGAACAGTCAACTCGTCGATTGTCATACCAGGTTCAAATTGATCCAGTAAAGCATCGTAGGGGCTTTTTTTAAAGCTAATATAGTTTGCTTCCTCAATTTTTAAATCAACGAGCCTTTCAAGAATGGGTTCGAAAATGGTAAAATCATTTTTCTCTCGTGCATGCATCCAAACAGTGTATCCTTCAGTCGAGATTTGCGATATTTTTTCTACCAAACTAGTTGGAATATTTTTAACTCTGCTGTAATCGCGCAAGGTCTCCCGCACGATCACTTTTTCATCTTTGCTTAATGTGTTAAAAGATGAACTAAGTTTGTCCAATAAGCCATCTTTATTCAGCTCCAGGAATTTTTCATGATGCAATCCGGCCAGATAAGCATTGGTTTGAGCGCGAAAAGCAGTTGCTCTCTCGGGCATCATCACCTGCTCATCCCAACCCAAGAACCCCAAAGTTGCTTCAAGGTGAGCCAGCTCTAACAGCCGATCTTTTAACTCTTTAATTGATTCTTTTTCCATACTTTTCATATTGCCAGAAGTTTGGAGATAAAGTAAAGAGATCACTATTTATAAAACCGCTAATACTTATTTTCCTAATTGGTTCATAAAATACCTAAAGTTATCCACTTAAAAGGAAGGAAATACTTGTTTCCATAGCTAATATTTATCTGATATAATGTTGAAAAGACTAGTACAGTCACGTTTTTTGGTTTATGGAGGAGAGCTTGGATCAAAATGATTTTTTACATTGTTCTTCGCCAAGCATAAAATCGCTCAATAAGGCGCATTACTATTTGTGTTCTAGGTCGAAGCACTACGAAGCGTGGCATACACATCCTCATCACAGAAAAGTGCATTTTGGCATTGCCATAAACGCGCTTATATTGGCAGTGGTATTTTGTGGCATAATTGCTATGCAGATAAGAAATTATCAGGTTTACGCTGCAAGTTTGACCTATGCCGTCACGGACCGTGAAACTTGGGAAGCAGGTAGCTTAACTGATCTAGACACCGAAGACACAACGGGAGATGTTAAATTGGCGGCCACAGGAACCTGGGGAGTGCGCAACTGGTCTCTTCCTCCGAATACGCTAACTTTAGGATCGTCTTATACTACAGATGGCACAGATCTTTTTGTTTTAAGGGGAGGAGGAGATAGTCAATTTTATAAATTTACCCCCGCCAGCAACTCCTGGACAACTTTAGCAAGAGCACCGATGGGAGCATACGCAGGCTCTTTTCTAGAAATGGGATCGGCTGACACTATTTATGCCATTTTCGGTAATGGCACAAAAAGTTTTTACAAATACACAATTTCATCCAATGTTTGGACACAGCTTGAAGACGCCTCCGATATTTTTGGCACTGGCTCGAGCATGGTGTATGCCAATGGTCTTTTATATGTGATCAAGTCCCAGAACACGGCGGAATTTTGGGCCTATAATCCTGCTGCGTCGGTTGATCGTTGGTCTTCAAAATCATCGACCGGCCTGGCTGCCGTCAACAATGCCAACTCTCTCGTCTATGACGGGAGCAAGTACATTTATCTCTTGCGTGGAAACTCTTCCACAACATGGTACCGTTTTGATGTGACGACAGATACACCAACTTGGGAAACAATGACCACTACGTATCCGACGGCAATAAACGAGTGGACAATAATGGAGTACTACGGTGGATCTGTCTATGTAGTCCATCCCAACTCAACAACAATCAACAAATGTGTTATTTCTGATTTAACTTGTGCAGGCGGCTGGAAGTCATCACCCGCTGATTTAGAAGCGGCTCCGGTCACGACGCGGTATGGCGGATTTCAGGTTTTCGGCAACTCTCTCTATCTTTTTCGGTCCAATGCCACAATGGATTTTTGGAAATTTGATCCTGCAACCGATAAATTTGTAGGCCCGCCGGCATTTCCTCAGATTGTCGGTACGGGAGGAGATTTGATTTGGGATGGCGACCCCAACGGCTATGTTTATGGCTTGAAAGGCGGCGCCGCGGCCAACGGATTATACCGTTATGACATTGACGGTAATGCATGGTCGTCTGTTCTTAGTGTTGTTGGAATGCCTGCTCTGAGTTATGACACGAAAGTAACAATGGCAAATGGCCCCAGCGACCATAAATGTATATATATGTTTGGTGGAAATAGCACTGCCTTTTATCGTTATGATACGGTCGACAATTCGTGGGCTACAATGACTGCCCTATCAGCAGGTAATACTGGAAACGGGGGAGGGCTTACTTATAATGCCACCCTAAACAGCGATTTAATTTTTGGACTTAGGGGTAACGGAGGGGTAAGTTTTGAAGCCTATACAATATCAAAGAGCGACGGCACTAATTGGTCGACATTTAATCCGGCAGATTTACCTACGGGTGCCACGGTCAATGTCGGCGGCCGGATTGTATCAACGGATACCAAGATATATGCTTTGATCGGAGGAGGATCAAGCCGCTTCTTTGAATATACTTATGCGGCCGGTGGAGGTACATGGGTGGAAAAAAACCGTGCTCCGTTCCCTGCTTATTATGGTACTGACATGACGGTTTATAACAACAAGATCTATGCTACCGCCGGTAATTATTCAAATAAAGCTTATGAATATGATCCCGGAAGCGACACCTGGCGAAGGCTGCCCAATTTTTATAGCCAATCTAATTATTCTTTGGGCTCGTACAATGGCGCCTCAATAGAATATTATGGCGGAACAAGCCTAATTGCCAGCAGGGGGGGAGTTTATTCCGGCGGTTCTACAATCAATCAAGAAATAATGAACTTCAATGTTGCGGCCACCAAATATAAGGACTCCGGTACATATATTAGTCCGGTTATAGATTTGACCTATGCTGAGGGTTGGTCGACACCGTCTTTTGAAGTTTCTGCAGATGCGCAAGACGGCTCAAGTGTCAATTTCTCTACAAAAACGAGTGCCGATGGTACGACCTGGCCGGAAAATTGGACTCCGGTTGCCAGCAGCACAACAATCGGCTCAGATCCGGACAAGCGTTACATTCAAGTCAAAGCATTTTTGCAATCTAGCGAGGATCACAATACCACTCCGTCACTTCATTCGTACAGAATTTTCTACGACACGGATGTAACAAAGCCAGTCAACCCTTTGCCTGCAAACATAACCGCTCTATCACAAGAAGTGGGAGGCGTTGCCTTAACGTCTGATCATACTTATAGCTATTCGCATCCGTCTTTTAATTGGCCCTCTGTGGGATCTGGAGGCGCCGCTAGCGATGCCGGGTCTGGAGTGGCTGGATACTTTGTTTATTTTGGATCCAATGGCAATGCAGATCCGGTTTCTGATGGCCAATATCAAAGCACAACCACTTATACTGTGAACAGGGAAATGGTCTCCGGCGATAACTATTTAATTATAAGGACGAAAGACCGGGCCGGAATAATTGCAGATGCAACCGAAGAATTTCATTATGTTTACAACGGCGTGTCTCCGGTAACAGATATCACAAAAACATCGACCGGAGATTTTACCAACGGCACAACAATCAGTAATTTAAATACTGCAGATGACCAGTTGAAATTATCAAGTAAACCGGGGTTTTGGGAACAGTATCGTCTTAGTGCTCTCCCTAGCAGTGTTGGTAACGGTGCTGCTGTTGTCTACAAGCCGGCAATAGGAGCTTCAGGAACCTTGTATGTGGCTAGAGGCGCAGGCACAACCGCTTTTTATGCCTACGACATTGCAACTGATGCATGGACTATCAAAAGCAGTCTTAATCTAGGGGTTATCAATACAGGTGGTGGTATTGTCAATGGCCCAGACAACTATATATACGCCGCAAGGGGCAACGGTTCCGCCTCTTTTTATCGCTATGACGTGACCAATGACGCTGCCGGTTGGGATAATGAGGCGGCGGAAGATGGCCCGGTTGGGTCATTTGCTGCCGGCGGAAGATTTCTCTATGATGGTACGCGCTATGTTTATGCCGCCACAGGGAGCACCGACAATTTCTTCCGTTTTGATCCGCTGTCAACTGCAGATGGCGAATGGTCGCAGAGAGGCAATTTTAATTTTGGCTCTCCAAATCAATCGCCAAACAATAATACTTACAATGGATCTGATTTTGCGTATGATGGGAATAACACAATTTATGCAATTCAGGGCAATCTTTATTCTGGTGGTTTTGCTAAGTTTACCATCAGCGGGACAGGAGGCAATACCTGGACACCAATAACCACGCCGCTTCCGGCTGCGCCGAGTGGAGGCGCCAGCATAGCATGGGATACAGCCAGCGCAATGCTATTTTATACTCCTGGTAATAATTTGCGCGATATGTATAAATTTAACCCTGCAACAAGCGAATGGACAGAAGTCGCCGCCGCACCGCAGTATTTAGGTATCGGCTCTTTTATCCGTCCGGTCGGAGATTATTTCTATGTTCTGCGGGGGAACTCCACGGCTTTCTATAAATATAATGTTGCGAAAAATTCTTGGTATGTTCCTACAAATAACCTTTTTGGCCCAAGTTGGTTTGACTCCCCGCAAAACATTTCCACTTATTTTGGGGTTGGATATGGTTCAGACATAATAAAGGGCGACGGCGCCAATATGTATGCAATGCGTGGAAATTATGATAATCAATTTGTAAAATATAATTCTTTAACCGGGACAGTTACTCATCTTGCCAATGTTCCGACCGGCACATATGCTGGCGGCGGACTTGTATATGACACAACAGACAATGCTATATATGCCATGGCGGGCATTGAAGCCAAGTGGTTCAAATACAATATTGCCACAAATGCTTGGACGCAGATGTCTACAGATCTTCCTGCTGTTCCCGGATCAGGCGGTTCAATGGTTTACGATGGCTCTAGGTACCTCTTTTATGCTCGGGGCGCTAATACGACAAGCTGGTATCGCTACGACAAAAATACAAGCGCTTGGTCAGCCGCATTATCTGCAACAAACCTGACTGCTTTATATTATGGCGCAGAATTGGTTTATAATGACGGATATATTTATACATTAAAGGGAGGTAATACAAACCCTAATCCGTTTTATCGATTCAACGTTGCCGCTCTTCCAGAGGTAAATCCACAGGGCAACGGCGCCTGGGAAGCTATGCCCTCATTAGGTGTCCCGGTTTATAACGACGGCTTTTTGGTGAAGGGAGAAGACGGTTATCTTTATACTTCCCCTGCCGGAAACCAAAACTTTGTTCCTGCATCATATGCGACCGGCGGATCTTCGAATACGTTGGTTGATACGGCAAAAGCGTGGGGCGGTAATACATTGGCTGGTCTTACTGTTACGATTACCGAAGGACAAGGGGCCGGCCAAACGAGAGTGATCGCAAGTAATACCGCTACCGTCATGACTGTTTCTCCGATTTGGGATACTACGCCTAACAATACGTCTGTTTATAAGGTAGATGCCAGTTCTAATGACTGGTGGCGCTTTAATCTTTCGTCTCCCGCCTGGGATCAACGGGCCGACTTTCCTGGACAGACTTCTATCGGTGCTACTGGTGCACGTAATGGCGCTAACAAGATATTTGCATTTTCTGGTGCCGGTATTGATTCGTTTTCAGAAGGACTTTATTCATATGTACAGCAATCATCAGATACCAGTTTTGTCGACAGCGGGAGCTATACCTCTGAGGTTATGGATCTTATTTCGGCTTACAACTGGGCCAATCTTTCTCTTTCGTTCAACGAAACAGCCAATACCACAGTCACCGTCCAAACTCAGACCTCACCGGATAATGTCAACTGGACTGCTCCTTGGTCAACTGCAACACAAGAAAAAGTGATTGATCAAACTATTGATATCCATCAATATGCGATTAATTCCTCGGTTAATCAATATATCAAAGTAAAAATTGCTATAGCTTCGGGTGACGGGTTTTTGAGCCCGACGATTACCGATTACAAAATCAATTACTATCAAGATACAGTGTCTCCAACGAATCCTACAGAGCTAACAAGCAAAAAGTCAGCTGTCTCTGGTGGGGTTGATATCGCTGACGATCACTGGAATAAATATCCGCAGCCGTCATTTACTTGGCCTGTAGCTGACGCCGCGAATGGCGCGATTGATAATACAGGTGGTTCTGGGGTGGCCGGTTATTATATTTATTTTGGTGAAGCAAATGGCGAAGGAACGTGCCAAGGTAATCCTCAAACTACTCCTGGTATTTTAACTCCAAATGAAGGGGCGCTTTATTATCAGACAGAAAACACTTTCACTGTTCCACCTAATACATTGATAGACAATAAATCAGGCAAATCGTTTTGCTTAAGAGTCACTACTAAAGACTATGCTGGCAATATTCAAGCTGACCCTTGGCAGACGTTCAAGTATAAGTTTGATAATCAATCACCATCAGTTGAGAATACCACAGTTTCAGTTGTGCCTGACGGTTGGACCTCGGTCGACAACTTTACTTTTACAATAGGACCAGGGGCGACAGATCCAGCCCCAAGCTCCACTCTTTGGAAGTATCAATATCGGACTGATGGAGACACTGCTGGTCAGTGGTATGACCTTCCAATCACTCTGGATAATGGTCAAATTGCCGCAACAAACCTAATATTACCCAATGAAGATCATCCCGCTGCCAAATATCAATCCGGCATCAACATACTTAGATTGAAAATTACAGATGCTGCCAACAATGACTCGAGTATAATAACAAAAGAATTTAAATTTAATAGTGACAAACCTCTTCCGCCAAGTAATCTGACTGTTGATGGAGAAGCGGGTCATAAAACAGTAAATGATTTTACTTTTTCTTGGGATGTGCCAGAGGGAACACCTTTGGGTGAGACGGTAACTTATCACTATGCTGTTAACAAACTTCCTTTGAATGAAGGCAACACGCTTGTTACGACTTTAACTGGAGTATCTGGTGCACTTGCGGACCAAGCCCTAGAGAATACTTTTTACGTTGTGGCGGAGGTTCGTGGGCTGATTGATTACAATAATTATGCTTCTAAAACATTCTATGCAGATGTCTCTGATCCCAATCCACCCAATTCGGTTTCTGTAAGCGATATTTCAAATAAAAATGAAGATGTCGATCCAACTGGGAATTCCGGAGAGTATCGAATGGTTATAAGTTGGAATCAACCGACAGGTTTTGAAAGTTCCAATTTCTCAAATTATGCAGTATATGGTACAACTACACCGGAAAACCACGAAAGTTACACCAAAATTGGAGAAACTCAGGGGACAGCCTATGTCCATCTGGGGTTGACCAAGGATTCCGCTTGGTACTATTTTGTTAAAACTGTTGCAAAAACAAAGAATGAGTCTCTTGGTTCAAATAATCCAGAAACAACTTCGTCTAATAATATGCCGCATGAGACTGCTACCGGCAAATTTAAATTCGCTCCTGCTATTAATGACAATGTGAATTGTGCTAAGGCGGACGTCATTTGTGATACTGATAAGAAAATTAAATATTCAATTGGTGCAAGAATGGCTACTTTTGGCTGGAGCACAAGCCGAAACGCCCGACCAGAAATTCAATATGGGCTAACGGCTGACAGCCTGGATAAACCGCCAGCGGTTGGAATTAGCGCCAATAGTAGCTCTCATGAAGTTGCTGTGACTGGGCTGAACCCTGAAACCAAATATTATTACAGAGCGGTTTTTTCTGATACCGATGGTAATGTCGGTTATTATCCCGCAATAGATTTGGCCCCATTGTCCTTTACTACAACCCCTTCCCCAAAAGTCTCAACTATGAAAGTT
>Ga0172381_10000912_pt1 | contig 36850 bp, 65 predicted proteins | sample Leawel6488metaG_FD_119754 | JGI IMG/M metagenome (GOLD analysis project Ga0172381, IMG submission 119754) | Leachate microbial communities from a municipal landfill in Southern Ontario, Canada - Leachate well 64-88 metaG | ecosystem: Engineered > Solid waste > Landfill > Unclassified | place... | reverse complement strand
GGAGGTAGAAGAATGAACAAGGTAATTTTAGTTGGAAGATTGACAAGAGATCCAGAAGTTAAGACCACACAGAACCAAGTGGAGTTTTGCAGCTTTACTATTGCTGTTGACAGAAACTATAAGGATGCAAGCGGAGAACGGCAAGCGGATTTTATTTCATGTGTAGCGTGGAGGCAGAAAGCAATATTGCTCGGTCAGTATTTTGAGAAGGGTTCACGAATCGGGATTATTGGCAATCTGCAGTCCAGAAATTATGATGATAAGGATGGCAAGAAAGTATATGTTACCGAAGCATTAGTGGATGAGATTGAGTTTGTCGATTCAAAGAAAGACAGGGAAGAACAGCGAGAAGAACCGGAAGCACAAGAAGCCGTGATGGAAACAGGTGTGCAACAATTTTATCCGGGGACGGATGATGATACATCGTTACCGTATGATCTGTGATTGGAGCAAAATGGAACAGACAAACATGTTTGAGTTGTTATGTGCGGTTGATAAGCCGGAGCCAAAGGTTGTTGTTGGCACAAGAGTATATCGGGTTGTTCTCGATGTTATTGAAACCGGCGTGGTAGATCATTTATGGGAAATAATAAACAAGAATGGGGATTCGATTTATTATGGTTATTCTGCATTAATAGACAGAGATGATGGCTTTAGGTGCTATCTAACTTTCTGGGATGCAGACATAGAGGTAACAGTTTTTGCAGAAAAGAAAGAAGCTGAAAAAATTGCAAAAGAGCAAGAAAAAAAATATGAAGTTGTCCGAAAATGGCAAATGATATCGGAAGAAACGATTGGATATGTTCAGACAAGCTGCAACGGAACAAAATCATTATATTATTTAGTTGTTTTGCAGGGCAACATGATTTATAAAAAGGTGTTTTTTTGCTATCCATTTCTTTATAGGTTTAATTCACAGACAGAAATGCGCCATGCGCTCGGCAAGATGAAAAAGGAGATTGAGAAAAATATAAATGGTGCGGTGGAACGATGCGAAATGGTAAGCGTTGAATTTGAGGATATGTATCTTGCGAGAAATGGAAATTGGTCAAGTTATAAGTATGCAAAAGATAACGGAGCTGTTACAAAATGAAAAATGTTTCACGTGAAACAATGGAGGGCACATGACAGAACACATATCAATATCGGAGGTGAATATTGTGGCGGCGAGTAAGTTGGAAATTTGCATAACCGAAAAAAGCATTAGCATCTGTAATACACGAACACCAACCAGACCAGTCGTGTTTAAGTCGAGAGAGGAACGAGACATACCCATAAAGGAAAGCCGCAATTTATTTTTTAATGCAGAAGATATAGTGGCAACCTTTTTGCAAATGGTAAAAAAGTGTTCTATTGATGAAATAAAATATGATATTGTAATATGCACAAAAGATTGGCACGAAGATATCGCATTGAAGCACATGTGATTGGGAGGTATGGAATGAGCAAGCAGATATCATTCATCGAGGGGTACGAATATGAACCGCCGCCGCCAACGGCACACAGATATAAGCGGCCGATTGAATTATATGGAAAAGGACCGCCAGGCAAAACGTGTAAAACGTGCGAACATTTATTTATCCGGAGATATGGAAACAAATATTTCAAATGTGATAAGTGGGTAATAAGCAATTGCACAACAACGGATATCCACCTAAAGGATCCGGCGTGTGGCGCATATGAGGAAGCGAAAAAAGAATAAAAAGGTGAAGGGAGCAAATAGAATGGAAGGAAAAGAGGGTACAGGCATATTTTCTAATATGATTGAGCTTGATAAGCCGTTAGAAATGATGGCGCAAACAATATGGAGTAGAGGATCGCATTTCGAAACATTGTTTTGCGAGACAGAGCAAGAGCATAAGTGGTATCTTTTTGGTGTAGAAGTCAAAAATGCAGAGCATCTTGAAGAAATCTTTGCAAAAGAATATTCTGCAATCAAGCGCAACAAGGCGGCGATTAAAGAGTGCAAACGAGCTATTGAAAAACTCGAAGATGAGCGCATGTGCCAAGACGATAAGATCGAGACAGATACTAAAATATCGAATTATCGAGACATCTTGAAGATATTGGAGGGAGAAACAGAATGAGAGTGACAATTAAAATGCCAGAAAACATGGTTGACGCATTGAAAGAAGAAGTGATGCGTGACCATTATACACCGTTACCAAAGTTGTCTATGAAGATTAAACCGAAAAAAATGAGAATAAAGCAAATGATCAGACATTTAAGATGGTGGATCGAAATTTGCAAATGGAAGCGGATGGGGGCAGGATCGCCGGCAACAACAGTAAAAGAGATATACAAGAATGCCATAATGTTTGAAAAAATGGATGAGGAGAAGAAGAATGAATATAAATGAAATAAATGAATATGCATATAATCGTGCAGACAGTTATTCATTGGAGCAAAGGAGAGATTTTTTCAAGTCTCTAAAGGAATATATGAATCATTCTCGCGTTCGCATTCCAACATTTGAATTGCCGAAGAATGGACAAAATGTAATATTCCAAGCCGGATCTGGAGCCGTTTTTTTGGGGGAATATATAAATGGTCGTTTTTTACATCTGCATGGAAGTTATTGCATCAGCGTTGTTTTGGGGTGGACGGAGCTTCCAGTCTTTCCAAAAGAAGTTGAACATGTGCTTTTTCATAGACCGGGGGAGAAAGAACCAATGGAAGTGCGATACAAGAGAAAAGAGGGAATGAAAAATGACAAATTATGAATATCTGATTGAATTGGAAAACGAAGAAAAAAGAGTTAATTTCATAGAAAACGAATTTCACCGCAACCAGGACACAATGCTTGTGGCCGAAATATTAAGTGAGTTTTATAGATGGTTGGGAAAGCCGTATCACAAAACAATCACGCTCACGGATGAAGAAACACAAGCGGTAATATTGGCTATTGAAATTGGGTTTCCGTGGATAAGGCGCAGGCAAAACGATGAATCAGTTTTAGTATATGATAAACCAGACGGATATTTAATGTCTAATGTGCTGAATATTCCTGCATTAAGGATTCTGGCAGGAGCAGAATGGATTGAATATGGAGTTTGTGATTTGAGAAAGCTTTTATAAAAAGGAGGAAAGAAGAAATGACAACGAGAGAAGCGGCGATTGTGACCATATATACAGGAATATTGATTGGCAGCTTTGAAGAAGCGCAGAGATATGCAGAAGAGGTACACGGAGCTCCGATATTCACGCATCAGTTTGCGAGCAAACCATTCTTGAAATATTTGAAAAAGAGGGCAAAAAAAGATTTTGTATCAATAGAGGTGAAAAAATGAGCATACAAAAGGAATATGTAAAATACATACCAATTTGCGACATATGTGGCGATATGCTTTCTCCGTGTGATTCGTATGAAGATGCGCTTTCGGCAATGCGTGAAAGTGGATGGGATGCAAAAAGAGTAGGGTTTGCTTTTGAAAATTATTGTCCTAGTTGCATACTTGATTGAAACAATCAAGTAAAAGGAATACAATAAAAAGAAAAGGGAGATAACATGAAGATTGTACAAAAGAAGGTTGCAGAACTTGTGTTGTATGCAAATAATCCGAGAAAGAATGATCCGGCCGTTGATGCAGTTGTGGCCAGTATAAAAGAATTTGGGTTCAAAGTTCCAATTGTTATTGATATAAAGAACGAGATCATCGCCGGTCACACACGGCTCAAAGCGGCGAAGAAGTTAGGGATGGTATCAGTACCGTGTATTATCGCGGACGATCTAACAGATGAGCAGGTGAAAGCGTTCCGGCTTGCTGATAATAAGGTTGGAGAAATAGCCACATGGGATCTTGGAAGTTTGGGAGAAGAACTTGATGCATTAGCAGATTTTGATATGGAGCGGTTCGGATTTGAGAAAAAACAAGATGATATTTTGGAGGAAGATCCAGAGATTGAATTTACCGAGGAATTATTAGAAGAACATAATTATGTTGTTTTGTATTTTGACAATGCCGTTGATTGGCTACAGGCAGAAACTCTTTTTGATCTTAAACCTGTGAAAGCGTTGGATAGCAAACCGGGATTTCAAAAAATAGGCGTTGGGCGTGTGTTGAATGGAACGGAAGCGATTAAAAAGATAATAGGGGACAAGAAATGAAAATATCGCTATGCTGTCCGAGCTATAAGCGGCCATATGTCGAAACACTCAAATATCTTCCGGGCTGCAAGGTGTTTGTAGATGAATCGGAATACAAGGAGTATAAGGAGAGTAATCCAAAGGGATCACAGATAACCCAGTGTGCTAAAGGGGTGCAAGGTAGTGTCTGCAGGGTACGTAATTATATTTTAGATGTAGAATTTGAGAATGGGGCAGATGTTGTTGTAATTGTCGATGATGATTTGAAGGGATTGTATTATTGGGAACAAAAAGAAGCAAAGGTGTTAACCGGTGAAATGTTCTTCACCTTTGTTGAAAAATATAGTATTCAAGCGGCAGATATTGGAGCTTTTTTTTGGGGAGTAAATATAAACCAAGACAAACAGGTGTATAGAGAATATACGCCATTTTCAACCACTTCATTTATTGGAGGTCCTTTCCAATGTTTTCTAAAGGGTGGAGGGTTAAGATATGATGAACACTTACCCTTAAAAGAAGATTATGACATGACATTACAACAGCTCAATAAACACCGGGTTGTGTTCAGAGTCAACAAGTATTTCTATGCTGCAAAACAGTCTGTTCAAAAGGGAGGTTGTGCGGCGTATAGAAATATAGATAAAGAGATACAGCAACTGAAAGCGCTGCAAAAAAAGTGGGGTAAGGATATTGTCAAAGTCGATAGGTCGAAGAGAAGCCACAACCTAAAGAAAGAAAAAAAGAGTGAGGATTATAACCCGATAATAAGAGCGCCCATAAAAGGGGTGTAAAAAAGGTGGTAATGAGAAATGCAAAGAAAGAAGAAAGCACCGGCTAAAATGGGAAGGCCGAAAAAAGATATTGATTTTACCGTAGTGGATAAGCTATGCGGTTTGCAATGTACTGGAGAAGAAATTGCATCATTCCTCGATGTGGATTATGACACGTTATGCCGGAGATGTGTATCCGAAAAGGGAAAAACATTTGCGGAGTATTTCGATCAAAAAAGGAAGATTGGCAAGGTGAGTCTAAGAAGGCACCAATTTCAAGCTGCATCAAACCTGAATTCGACTATGCTTATATGGCTCGGAAAGCAGTTTTTAGGGCAGCGAGACCAGTTGGATCTTGATTTATCTGGAGGGGTAGAAGTACATACTGATAATATCAATCTAAAGAAACTATCACAAAAGGAGCTTGATGAGCTTGAACGAATCACTCGCAAAGCTACAGAGAATAAATAATGAGCAGGCGGCGCGGTCATTAAGAAGATTTGTATTAGAAACATTTGATGATTATGATGAAAATTGGCATCATGCGCTTATCATGGAAAAGCTCGAAAATTGGGCGTTCGGGGATTGCAACAGGCTAATCCTGGACGCTCCACCTCGTCACGGAAAAAGCGAGATATGTTCCCGGCGGTTGCCTGCGTATATTTTCGGGCGTAATCCGGATGCAAAAATTATAGCAAGTTCTTATGGTTCAGATTTAGCAAGGCGCATGAATAGGGATGTTCAGCGAATCATTGATGATAAAAAATACAGGGCTATATTTCCAGACACTCGATTATGGGGAAAGAATGTCCGGTCAGATGCGGCCGGTACGTATATGCGGAATAGTGACATCTTTGAAATAGTCAATCACAAGGGCGTGTATGTAGGATCTGGAGTTGGCGGAGCCATAACAGGAATGGGCTTTGATTATGGAATTATCGACGATCCGTACAAGAATAGACAGGATGCAAGCAGCGCGATAGTTCGCCAGTCGATATGGGATTGGTTCGTATCAACTTTTTATACTCGCAAGGAAGGAAAAGCGAAAATCTTAATAATTATGACTCGTTGGCATGAGTCGGATATTGTTGGCACGTTGGATTTTATGCAGAAGAATGATCCGACATTTGAAAAGTGGGACCGGTTATCATTGCCGGCTATTGCAGAAAAGAATGATAAGCACCGAAAAGAGGGTGAAGCATTATGGCCGAATAAGTATCCAATTAATGTTTTGTTGGAGACAAAAAAGCTCTTAGGCGGTTATGAGTGGGGTGCTTTGTATCAGGGCAACCCAACTCCGGCGGAAGGTGGTATAATAAAAAGGGATTGGATAAAGACATATAAAACACCGCCGAGCAAATTTGATCAGGTTATTCAATCGTGGGATATGGCATTTAAGGATACAAAATCCGGATCTTTTGTGGTTGGCGAGGTGTGGGGGAAACTCGGAGCAGATCATTATATACTCGATCAGGTACGGCGAAAAATGGATTTCGTTGAATCGGTCAAGGCTATAAGATTAATGACAGCGAAATGGCCTATAGCGAGAGCAAAGATCGTAGAAGATAAAGCAAATGGTTCAGCGGTAATCAGTACCTTGAAAAGATCTATACCGGGGTTGATTGGGTTCACGCCGAAGGGATCAAAGGAAAGCAGATTGTATGCAGTATCACCATTATTTGAAGCCGGTAATGTGTATGTACCGATTAAGGATTGGACGCAAGACTATATTGAGGAACTTGTGAGTTTTCCAAACGGTACAAATGATGATCAGGTGGATTGTACGTCACAGGCGTTAATTAGATTGACAAAACAGCCCGGAATACGGACAATGAATAAAAGAGCATTGGGATTGTAGGAGGTTTTTGCATGATAGTAAGAAAAGAAGCACCAACAACGGCGGCAGCACTTGAAAGTGTGTTGATAGAATTCAGTACCGAGAGAGCGCATATTGAATTAATGGAGAAGCAATATATTGCAGAACAAAAAATATTGTACAAGAAACCCAATGGTGCAGATAAGCCAGATCGCCGGATTGTGAATAATTTTCCCGGGTATATTACAACGGTGCAAACTGGTTATTTCATGGGAAAGCCTGTAACGTATTCATCCAAAGATGATAAATTGATGGAAGCCGTAACAGCAGTGCACGATTATAATGATGAGCAGGCACACAATTTTGAGTTATCGAAAGAAGCAAGTAAATGCGGAGTTGCAAAGGAAATATATTACATAGATGAAGATGGATTGTTTCGTATCGCACAAGCAGAATCATCTGACGAGATTATCGTGATACACGATGATTCAATAGCACGGAATGTTGTTGGAATGGTCCGCAGGTGGGTTGATTATGATTCATATATTCATGCTGAAGTATATGATAAGAAGTATATCACGCCGTTTAAGAGTAAATCAGCAGATGCAAACATGACCACAATGGTTTCTGATGGTGATCCGTTTCTTCACAATCTGGAAGATGTTCCAGTATCTGAATTCCAAAACAACCGCGAAGAAATGGGAGATTATGAAAAAGTATTATCGATAATTGATGAGTATGATTCTTCACAATCAGAAACAGGAAATGATTTTGCGGCGTTTACGGATGCATTTTTGGCATTGTATGGATGTAGCGGAACAGATCCGGACGAAATAAACAAAATGAAGCAAAACAAGGTATTGCTATTGCCAGACGGAGCAGATGCCAAGTGGTTGACAAAAGCAATGCAGGACACGGCGAGTGAGAATTATAAGAACAGACTCGAATCGGACATTCATAAGTTTTCATTCACGCCAGATCTGTCTGACGAACAATTCGCCGGCAATATATCTGGAGAAGCCATGAAATACAAGCTATGGGGCATCGAGCAAATGGCAGTACAGAAAGAACGTTGTTTTAAGAAGGGGCTACAACGCCGTTTTGAAATCATGTGTAAGTGGTTCAAGGTAAAGGGATCATCTTATGCTTACAGAGATATTGACATTCGTTTTACCCGGAATATGCCGGCAATCATAAAAGATATGGCCGAGATAGTAGGGATGCTGATTGGTATTGTTCCAACAAAGATGCTGCTTGAATTATTGCCATTCGTCGAGGATTCCGAGGAAACAATAAAGATGCTTGAAGAACAAAAGGCAGTTGATCTTTCAAAGTTCGAAAAAGATGATGATGAAGAAGATGACGAGGTAAACAATGACGGAGCAGAAGAAATTGGACAAGCTGACGAAACAGCTTGAAGATGATGAGGAAAAGAAAATATATAGCGAGTATGCCAAACGGCAGAAGAATATTCGCAATGCCATTGCTGCTGTAGTAGCAGCCGGAATTGTTTCATGGCCGGATCTGCAACGCAATGGCAATTATACAAAATTGCTCACGAAAGTTAATGCAGAGATCGGCACATTGAACGCATCCGTTGATAGAATTCTTGCATCGTCTACTTTTGATCAGTATGCAAATGCTTTTTATCAGTCTGCATATGCAACGGATAGAGCGGCTGCAGGTGTGAAGATATCATACAAGTTATTGAACAAGAATGTCGTGCAAAGAGCGATTACAAATCCGTTGAGCAATTTAGCGATAGCAAAAAATAATGAGCTGTTGAAGATCGGGATTGATCAAGCGATTACTCAAGCATTCATCCAAGGCGAGAGTTTTCCAAAGATGGCAAAGCGCGTTCATGCGGCGATGGGAGAAAAGGCAAGAAATGTAATGACCATCGCGCGAACAGAGGGGCATACGGCAGCTAATCAGGGCAAAATGGATTCTGCAGCAGTAGCAGAGAAAGCCGGAGTCAAAATGGTTAAGGTGTGGGATTCAACACTCGATAGCCGGACAAGGACAGAGCATGGTGCGATGGATGGACAGAAAAGAAAGCTCGATGAGAAGTTTTCCAATGGGTTGATGTATCCGGGCGATCCTGCAGGTGGCGCATATTGGGTAATCAATTGTCGTTGTGCGATGCGTCAGGAGATTGATGGATATTCGCCAAAGGTTCGCAGAATTGATGGTGAAGTGATAGAATATAAGACATATGATGAATGGCTAAAGGGCAGAAGCTAGGAGGGTTTATGATTTTTATTGCCGGTCCATGTTCCATTGAGAATGAACAATTTATTGATATCTGCAAAGGGGTGAAGAAAGCAGGGGCAACACATATCAGGGGCGGCATATTCAAGCCGAGATCTTCACCGTTCAGATGGTCCGGATTGGGTTTTGAATGTTATGAACAAGTAAAGGAGTGGGTTATTGAAGCAAAGCGCGTCACAGGGTTGCCATTCGTTTGTGAAGCGATGAATGCGAAACATCTTGAAAAGATGTATGATATTGTAGATGTTTTTCAAGTGGGATCAAGAAATCAGCAAGATTCTGAATTGCTCAAAGAATTTGGACGGCAGAAAAAGCCAGTCTTATTGAAGCGAGGGATGGCGGCAACAATAGAAGAATTTATAATGGCAGCGGACTTTATTATTAATGAGGGTAATCCTAATGTGACATTATGCGAGCGAGGGGTACGAACATTTGAGTCATACACGCGTAATACGTTTGATATAAATTGCATTCCTGCGGTGAAAAATTTATGCAAGCTGCCGATCATCGGGGATCCCTCACATGGAACAGGCAGAAGGGAATTGGTCGAGCCGGTCGCGCTTGCGGCTATAGCGGCCGGTGCTGATGGGTTGATGATAGAAGTTCATAACGATCCGGATAATGCTATGACCGATGGAGGGCAGAGTCTGGAGATAGAAGCGTATAATAACCTGATGCGCAAAGCGTTGAAGATGGCAAATATAATGAAGGGAGAATGAATGGTAATTGGTGGAAAAGAAGTCAAAGCAATTAATATCATGACAACAGAGGGGAATATAATAATTGCATCGATTACAGATGAAGATGCGTTGAGTTCAAAACAAGTGATAATTGAATTTGATACAGGAGAAGATGCGAAAATCAAGCGAATACATCCAGAATTTGGGGGATAAAATGGAAGCTAAGAAGAACACGGAACAGCAAAAGATCGTTGTACATGTACAAGAAACGGCATTGTTCAAGGGGATGTGCGATATCATTAATGAAATGTATAATGATAAGCGCATTCCAGATGCGTATAAAACACGGATAAAACAACTTTTTATGAGGTCAGTAAAATGAGAAAAAGGGTGCAATATCTTACTTATGCACATGGTCGCAGAGCAGATCAGGAGTTCACGGAATTTGTGCGCGGAAAAAACGTAATAATTGTTGGACCTGCCGGATATTTACAAGGACAAGAAAAGGGGAAATGGATTGATTCGTTTGATATGGTGGTGAGAGTTAATCATGCAATACCTGTTTTATTTCCGGAAGATTATGGCAAACGAACATCAATTCTTTATCACATAATGTCACACAGGGGGAAAAAGGGAAAGACGCTTGTGAATCGTGGAGAGATTCTTACGTGGAAAGATGCCGGACTCGAATGGCTAGTGGTCAGGCAGTCAGCAACAAGCGAGAGAGTTCGCCAATGTGCGCATTTGATAAACACAATTGTACCTTGGTCATGTATCCATCACAGGTTTTCGGACAGTGTGAAAAAGTCTATAAGAACCAAAGCACCGAACACTGGAATAATGGCTATCGTACACCTGCTGAATGCACAAGTGGCATCATTGACGGTTACCGGTTTTGATTTATATGCGTCTGGAGTATATGAAAATTATGGAGATCTAAAAGATAATGAAGATGCTTTGGAGGTCAATAGCCGTTGGCATAATATAGATGCACAAAAAGAATATATGCAAAAGATTGTTCGCAGAGAAACAAGATTGCATATAGATGATCATTTAAGAGGGGCATTGAAACCATGAATATAGGGATATGCACTAGTTTTTATAACGGTTATGATAAGTTTCTGCCACGATGGGCGAAGTCAATCGCAGCTTTGAAAACAAAACCAAAGTTTGTCTCCGTGTATGCATCTGGACCATATGATCACAAGAATACAAAAGAAGCAATGGATATTCTGCAAAGAGCAGGAATACAATTCATATTTGATTTTTCAGTATATCATTCGAGTATGGGGAGAGCGAGAAATGCGGCTGTAGAAAATTGTAATAGCAGATGGATCATGTATTTGGATGTTGATGATACAATTCTGCCAGATGCGATTGATATTATTGCTAAGTATGAAAACAAAGCGTGTGTTATTTGTACCGGGCTAAAAGTAGCCGGAAAGAAGAAGAAGTTTATATATACGAACACAACGCGCAAAAGTATTTTATCCGGGAAACATGGCAGTTCATCGCATAGTGTGTATAAGAAAAATTTATGGCATAAAGCACCGTATATTGAAACAAATGATTATATTGAGCAGCCATTTTGGTTGGGGCTTGCACAGGCGAGAGCATCATTCATTGGAACAAAAGAGATCTGCACTATATACCATAGTCGGAGCGATGGACACAACCGGAGCATGACACAAGAGCAGAAGAAAGAAGCACGAGCGCAATTCAAGCGATTCATACAGGAGGGCGTACACAAATGATTAAGTGTTTTTATGAACGGAACAAAAAGAATTATGGAGATATGTTGACACCGATGATTGTTGAGTTTGTATCTAATCAGAAGATCGAATATTGTAATGGCAAAACATCCGGAAAATTGTTGTGTATCGGATCTGGCATGAACCGATGGTTATTGCCGAATGATATTGTATGGGGATACGGCAGCAGAAATACAGACAGATTCGGAAAGATCATTGTTCCGGAGGGCGTGAAATTTTGGTTGGTGCGTGGAAAAATGACCAGAGATAATATCATAAAAGATAATCCAGGCATTGAAGTGCCGGAAGTGTTTGGAGATCCTGCATTGCTTATGCCGTTGATTTATAATCCAGATGTAAAAAAGGAATATGAGATTGGATTTATTCCGCATTATATTGACAAAGGCCGGTATGATATCAAGCGAAAAGATGTGAAGGTTATTGACATCCAAGGAGATCCAAAGCAGGTTATCAGAGAGATCAAAAAGTGTAAGACGATTATTTCAACTTCAATGCACGGATTAATCACGGCGGATACATATGGCATCCCGGTTGTGTGGTTACAGATTTCTGATAATGTTCTTGGGGCTTGGTTCAAGTTTAATGATTATTTTTCTGGAGTTGGCAGGGGCAAACATGATCCGGTTGTGATTAATGGGAAAACAATTCACAGTAGTGATTTATTCCGGATCGCCGGAAACACTTTACCGAAGCCGGAGATTGACAGACAAGCAATCATTGATGCATGGAGGAACAATGCGAATTTTTCATGATGAGCCATTAAGTTTACACACAACATATAAAATTGGTGGAAATGCAGATCATTATATTGTTGCAAAAACAATTGATGGATTAAAGAATGCATTGAAGATAGCGGCAAGGAAGCCTGTGTTTATCATGGGTGGCGGTTCTAATCTGATTGTAAGAGATAAGGGATTTCGCGGTATTGTCATTGAACCGGTGTTTGATAAAATCACAGTAAGCGGAACAGTCATGAAAGTACAGGCCGGAGCAACAGTACAAAAGATAATCGATTTTGCGATAGCCCACAATTTGTCAGGTGTCGAGTGTCTTGCAGGAATACCAGGGCGGCTTGGCGGTGTGATCTGCATGAATGCCGGATATACAAAGCCTATTTCTTCGCTTGTAAAAAGCGTGACTGTTATGAATTATGACGGTAAGATTACAAAGATGTTACCGGACAAGCTAAAGTTCGGGCATCGGTCAAGCATTTTCTTGTCAAAAAAGCTGATTGTTTTAAGCGCAGAGTTGCAAATGAAAAGAGGGCATTGCAAAGAAATCGTTGAAATGCATCTACAACAAAGAGCATATACGCAGCCAATTGAGTATCCATCTTGTGGATCTGTATTCAAAAAAACCAACCTTTTTTATTATCAAGGTTATGGAAATGAGAAAGCAGAAGTGCGAAAATCATTTATTATAAATTTGGGCGGTGCGAAAGCTGTAGATGTTCTGGAGATAATAAAAAAAATTCAGCAAGAAAGTAAGTTTGAACTTGAAGCGGAGATAATAGGGGAAGAATAATGGCGTTCAGTATAGTCATTGCTTACAAAGCAGATAATGGATTGAGAACAAGACAAATGCGATGGACTGTGAAACGATATCGCAAAATGTTTCCGTCTGCAGAAATAATCATATCAGAGGACAAGAAATCACAAGAGGATGGATGGTCCGGGTTCTGCAAGAGCAAATATATTAACCGGGGTGTAAGAAAAGCAAAGCATGAGATTGTATTTATTGCGGATATTGATGTTATTCTGCCAAAAGAAAGCATTGTCAAGAGTGCGAGAAAATTGAATAAATATGATTGTGTTATTCCGTACAATGTTATCTATCATACAAATTCGAAAGATGCTATGCGAATATTAGGAAAAACACCGTGGATAAAAATGCCAACTATTGTATTAGCAAAACAGAAAAAAGTATCTCTATCTAATGGAAGGGCGCAGGGGTTATGTTTGGTCAAGAAAAGCACGTTTGAAAAAATGGGCGGTTATGATGAACGCTTTTCCGGATGGGGATCTGAAGACAGTGCGTATTTGAAAGCGATGGAAACAATGACCGGAAAGAAAGTATATATACAAAAAGGCGATGCGTATCATTTGAAGCATCCGATTGTAAAGGATCGACACAAGTTAAGGGATCAGAATGTCGGTGAGCTTTTAGATGCATACCGGAAAGCAGAAGGAAATAAAAAGATGATGAGGAAAGTAATACAATGGAAGCATTAATTATTATACCGGCACGAATGGCGAGCACGAGATTTCCGGGAAAACCGCTTGCGAAGATATGCGGAAAAGAAATGATCTTGCACGTTTGTGAAAGATGTGAGGAAATATTTCCGACAGTTGTTGCAACACCGGATGAAGAAATTCATAATGTTGTTCTTGAGCATCTTTTTGTCACAGCAATGACCGGAGATCATATGACCGGAACAGATAGGATCGCAGAAGCGGCTGAATATTTTGATGCAGATATATATATAAATGTTCAGGGCGATGAACCGTTGATAAATATAGATGATATCAAAAACATTTACAATGCAAAAAAAGTGGCGTACAATTGTGTTATAGGTAGTATGAAGAATATATTGCCATATGGAAATGGCGAAAATGTTGTAAAAGTTACAACAAAAGATGGACAACTTGTCAATATGACACGAAAAGGAAATGGATTGTTCGGGCAATGTGGATTGTATGCATTCAACAAAAATGAGTTAAGGGCGTTTGCAGAATATAAGAACAAGAAACAGTCATTGGAAGAACATGAAAATATTGAGTTGATGCGGTTTGTTGATATGGGATATAATGTGAAAATGATTACCATAAATGGGGGCATCGCGGTAGATATGCCGAGAGATATACAAAAAGTGGAGGAGGAAATCGAACATGGCAGACAAAGTTGAGGATATTGCAGGGGCTGAAAAGAACCAGCAAGAGCCGGATGAAAAGATCACAATGACCAAGACAGAATTCGAAAAACATATGCAAACAGAAGCGGATAAAAGAGTTGCACAAGCTCTTAAGACGCATGATGAAAAGCGTGATATTGAGTTCGAAAAGCGTTTAGCTAAAGAAAAAGAAAATGCTGCACGTTTGGCATCAATGGGTGAAGAAGAACGGCACAAAGAAGAAATAGCCAGAAAAGAAGAAGAAATTTTGCAGAAGGGCAAAGAAATTACTCGCAGAGAATTACATCTTGATGCGGTTGAAGTGATGGAAAAAAAGGAATTGCCTGTTAAGTTTGCAAAGATTCTTCTTGCTGATACGGCAGCAGACACCCTGAAGAACATTGATGATTTTGAGAAAGCATGGAAGGGCGAATTGGACAAAGCCATCGAACAACGAATGCATGGTAAAACACCAACAGTTGGAAAAGAGCCGAAAAAATCTTATGACATGAATGCAGAGATTAGACGGCAAGCCAACAGATAAAGGAGGAAATCCACATGACAAAAGTATCTGGAGATTATGGAGAGACTGGAACTTATCTAACCACTGAATATGATGCTTATCCGCTTATCCCGGAGACGGTATCAAAAGAAATTATGGATGGTATTTGTGAAGCATCTTCGGCGCTTGCGCTGTTTGATCGTTTGCCGAATATGTCCTCGCGGACTCACCGAATACCGATCCTGTCCACTCTTGGACAGGCAGCATTTACGAGCGAAACAACAAGCGATAGTCTGACCGATGGGGCAGATCAGCAGATTGACGATGCGCGTATGTTGGCGTTGAAAGGAATGCCGTATGGAACGGCAGATCCTGGTGTTGTGCCTGAAGAAGGTATTCCCGGATTGAAAAAGACCCTGCAGATGGCTTGGGAGAATGTATTTATCGTTGCAGAGACGATTGCAATTATTGTTGCAATTCCTGATGATGTGATTGCAGATTCTTCTTATGATCTATGGAAAGCAATGACACCACGAATTCAGGAAGCATTTCAAGCAAGAATTGATGGAGCGATGATTTGGGGACAGAAGCGGCCGTTATCATGGCCGACAGGTATTGTACCGACTGCCATTTCTCGCGGTCAAGTGGTTGTTGATGGAACTGCTGCTGATATCGGTATCGATATTTCTAATACGATGGGCGTATTGGAAGAAGCAGGATTCAACCCCGATGGATTCATGGCAGCTACTACGCTCAAAGCCAGATTGAGAAATTTGCGCGATGATAATGGTGGCATGATCTTTGTTCCCGGATTGGCAGTTGCTCCGGATTCCATTTATGGGAACCGTGTTGAGTACATGAAGAATGGCGAGTTTGTTACAACGGCAGCTACATTGATTGCCGGTGATATGAAGCAAGCGAAATATGCGATCCGCGAGGACATGACTTGGAAACTGTTTACTGAAGGCGTTATTACCGATGAGAACGGAAAAGTTATCATCAACCTAATGCAAGAAGATTGTAAGGCCATGCGTGTCGTGATGCGTCTTGGTTGGGCTGTACCGAATCCGATCCATGCCCTCAACAGCGACAGAGCGGCGTATCCGTTCTCCGTATTGACTAAGTAAGAGAGAAGCATCGCCGGGCGTAGTGAGAATGCGCCCGGCACACTATTAAGGAGGAAATACATGAGAGTCAAGATTTTGAGAAGAACATATACTGCAGAGATAGGTTTTTTATCTGCAGGAGAAATTGCAGAAACTGATGAAAAGACGGCTGAAAGATGGTTCAAAAAGCGTCTTGCAATGCCGGTCGAAGTTGAAAAGCCTGTTAAAGCAAGGCGGACAAAAACGCCAAAGGTTGAAGATCTGGAGGTTATTGAGCCGGAAGATTTCGGAACATTTGAAGAAGCAGAACCGGAAAAGAAAACGAGCGAATATAAGTATGCCGAGCTTATTGATATCGCTAAGGATTTAGGCATTGATGTTCATAGCCGACCGAAAAAAGCGGATTTAATTGTTATGATTGATGAGGTATCAAATGACTGATTCACAGAGACGGACAAGATTGATCGCGTGGGCTAAAGATAGATGCCAAAACGATGATTTGACAGAAGAAAAACTGGAGCTTTTTTTAGAGCAAGCAGTACCATTTTCTGCCGGTATAAGTGGCAAAACAAGTGAAAGCCTTGGTGATTATTCTGTTTCGTTCAATGTGGATTTTCCGCCGTCAATTATGCGGTTTTTAACGCCATACAATAGGATCAAATTTTTATGATGGATAACATTGAAGATTATTATACGGATGATGTGATCATACAGCGACAGGAAGATGCCATACCAAATGGCATGGGTGGTTTTGCGGTGTTGTGGTCAACACATCTACCGATAAAGGGAAAGATGCGGCCGTTGTCTGGAACTGAACAGTTGAGTGCAGACAAGCAAACTATATTTGCAACACATAAATTGTATTGTGCGATTGCTGATATCACCGAAATGGACAGGGTTGTTTTTGAGGGGGATATTTACGAAATAAAGAACATCCCTAAGGATGTCATGAATATGCACAACCATTTTGAGATTGATTTGGAGTTTGTGAAATGAGTGTAAAATATACATCTTTTTCCGATGATGTAAAAAAAATGCTAAATGAGAAGAAGAAAGAAGCACATGCAGCTATCGGAATATATGTAACAGGCGAAGCACAGACAAGAGTACCAGTCGATACAGGCAGGCTCAAAAATAGTATTGATTCGGAAGCAGGAGAAAAGCAAGTTGCTATCGGGACAAATGTTGAATATGCGGCCGCAGTTGAAAAGGGAACAAGTAAGAGAGTTGCAAAACCATATCTGGAGCCGGCCGTTTTGGAGAACATACCAGAGATAAAAAAGATCGCAGAGGAAGCATTCAATGATTGATTTCAAAAAGAAGATATATGAGTTGTTGAGTACAGTAATAACGACATATGATAACAGAGCGGCGCAAGACGCGGAAATGCCGTATTGCACATATACCATATTGGTTAATGTAAAAAATTACCAACGTGATATAATAATGTTAAGGGTAACGATTTGGGATGAGAACACAGACGCAAGGGATATAGAAAACCTTACGGATAGCATTGATCATCTATTGGATCGGTACAAGTATTATGAGGATGGTGTCTTACAAACCTCGATCTACCGAACTACGAGGGGTGAGGTATCAGACCCGGAACCAAACATATTAAGACGGGAATTGCAATTTGATTGCAAGACCTATTTTGGATAAGGAGGAATTAACATGGGTAAGGGTGATATTATACTTGGCGATGGCGCGTTTTATTTGAATGATATGCTTGTGGCTTTGACACGTGGTGGCGGTCAGTTTGTAATTGAGCGTGCATACCGCGAAATCGTGGCTGATGGAGATTATGGACCGGTTAAGGGCAGAATCAGAAAAACTACGTCAAGGGCAAAACTTACGTTGAATGCTCTTGAATTGTTAGCTGCCAATTTAACATCATTGTATCCGGGGCTCTTGCTTACGGACGATGGTGATGGATCGACAATCACAGCTGATACAGATATTGATGATTCTGATTATGTTGATGAGGTCGTGTGGGTTGGCAATACGCTTGATGGACAAGCAGTTCGGATTGAGTTGTATAATGCAATCAATCTGGAAAATCTTGATTGGGCGATGGTCGACAAAGAGGAAATTGTACCGAAAGTTACCTACACTGCGACATATTCCGAATCGGCAAGAACCACAGAGCCGTGGAAAGTACAGTTTGCAGATGCATATTAATAGGAGGATCAACAATGAAGGCCAGGGAAATTGAGCTTGGCGATGTATTTATCGCTGTAAAAATAATCAAAAAGATGGGGCTGAAATCGTTAAAAGAAGCCGTTGGTGTTGAGTCTATGAAAAACTTAACACCTGAAGAAACGGAAGGTTTGACTGAAAAAGAAATAGCCGACCTTTATGAGAAAAAGAAAAAGGAATTGCTCAACAAAAAGTCTTTTGAAGTTGTATCCTATTTGCTTGAAAATCTGGAAGAAGCCGAGGGCGAGATCCTCGCGCTTTTGTCCGGATGGTCAGGAACTTCTACCGATGAATTCAAGAAAATAAAAATATCGGCATTGCAACCGTTGATCACAGATTTTGTTGAAATTAACAGTTCGGAAGCAATTGTTAGTTTTTTTACGCAAGCAGTAGGGGTATTGACGAAACAACGATAATTGATCTCTTATTGCGAAGTTATTCCGATATTCATTATGTGCTAAAAATGCCATTTCTTAATGGTCTGAAATTGGTTGCGCGAGCAATTGAAGTTGCCGAAGAAGAAAAAATGTGGTTGTTGTTTTGCACGAAAACAATTTTGAACACAGAACCGATCACGTTTGAAGATTTTTGCAAAGCGAGCAAGCAACCAATAACAAAAAAGAAGATTAAGAAAACAAAGAAAAAGACAACAGAAGAACTTATTGCCGAAATTATTAAGATTAACGAAAAGTTAAAAGGTGGTAAGCCGAAATGAATTTATTTGAATTAGTTGGAACAATAGCAATAGATGATGGCGGTGCGGTCAACACTTTGAATAATGTTGATAGTGCCGGCGTAAAGGCCGAAAGCGGTTTTAGTAAGGCAGCTAAAGGTGCGGCCGTTGCCGGAGCTGCAGTAGCCACTGCGGCTATCGCTGTTGGTTCTTGGTCGTATGAATTAGGATCAGGATTCCAAGACAAGATGGCGAAAGCATCTACCTTGTTTGGTGATGTAAATGTTGATACAGAAAATCTCGAAGCGAAAATATTAGAGTTGTCTGGATCTACAGGCATCGCGGCAGATGAAATTGGCGATGCTTTATATAATGCTTTGTCTGCAGGTGTTCCGGTCACAGAAGATATGTCCGAAGCAATGGATTTTCTAACGAAATCAACAGAGCTTTCAAAGGCAGGATTTACAGATACCGATACCGCCATGAGTGCAACTGTCAAGGTGATGAATGCATATGGAAAAGGTATGGAAGATACCGATGAAATCCAGAAGATTTTAATGCAGACACAGAACCAAGGTATCGTTACAGTTGGCGAACTTGGGAATGTATTATCTAATGTAACGCCAATGGCATCTGCTATGGGCGTTGAATTTGATCAGGTGGGTGCATCTATAGCGACAATGACAGCGGCCGGTATTCCTGCTGCACAAGCAACAACAGGCTTAAATGGGCTGCTGGGCGAGCTTGGTAAGACAGGTACCGTTGCATCTGACAATCTGATGGCTGCTGCAGAGGGAACAGAATATGCCGGGATGAGTTTTACCGAAATGATGGATGCCGGAGTGCCACTCAATGATGTTTTGGATCTGATGGGCGGATATGCTGCAGATAACAGTTTGCAAATGGTGGATATGTTTTCAAGCATTGAAGCCGGAAAAGCGGCCATGTCATTGTCTGGTGAAAATTCGGAGAAGTTCACAGAATCGCTTGCAGCGATGGGAACAGAAGTTGATGTTGTTGGAGACGCTTTCGACAAGGTGTCCGGAACTGATTCAGAAAAATGGAACCGGGCAATGGCAAAGATGCAAGGTATCGGCATAAAGTTGTTTGCGAAGTTGGAGCCTGTCATATCTAAGGTAATGGATATCGTGATTGATAATATGCCATTGATCGAAAGCCTTGTTGACCAGTTGGCACCGGTTATTACCGGATTGCTCGAAACGTTGTTACCGATGTTGACAACTTTGATTGAGAATATTTTACCTCCAGTGTTGGATTTATTTAATGCAATATTCCCTGTGATCATGGAGATTATTGAAGCGGTATTGCCGGTATTTATCGAATTAATTAATAAATTAATGCCCCCGATGCTTGAAATAATTGATGCAATTCTTCCTATTTTCCTTGAATTATTGGATCTGATTGTTCCGTTGCTTCCGCTTTTCCTCGATTTATTAGATCCGTTATTGACGATCTTATTACTTTTTATTGATCCGTTATTGGATCTGATAGATTTTATCTTACCGCCATTGATTGAAATAATGGTTGCCTTTTATGAGGTATATTTGCCTGCGTTAAAGGGGGCATTTGAGTTTGTTGCGTCTTTTTTGTCAGATACATTTACGAGGGTGTTCGAAAACATTACAGGAACGATTGACAGTGTAAAGGAAGCTTTTTCTGCCATCGGTAATTTTGTAAAAGATATTTTTGCGACTGATTGGGAAGATGTATGGGATAATGTCAAGAAAGTATTTTCAGATATTTGGGAATCGTTCGAGGGAATTGCAAAAGCTCCAATCAATGGCATCATTAAATTGATCAATGGGATGATTTATCAGATCAACAAATTTGAAATTGATGTACCCACATGGTTAACGGATCTGACCGGTATAAAAGATTTTGGCTTTAATATTGGTTCATTAGCATATTTGAAATCGGGGTTAGATTATGTACCGTATGATAACTACCCGGCTATGTTGCATCAAGGCGAAAAAGTTTTGACGAAAGAAGAAGCGAAAAGGGGCGGATCTGGAATGACTGTTGTTGTCAATATCAATGGCAATTCTGCACAGTCGGGCCGCGAATTATTGGAATTAATTGAAACGGCCGTAAAGCAGCAGACATTTGCAGGGGGTGTTGTCAATGCAATTTAATGAATATAAGAATTATATGATAATTGATGGCGTTGATTCCAGAGAATTTGGGTTGATTCCATTAATTTTGCCGCGAGTAACACACCCGAAAAAACGTTCTACATTGATGCAAGTAAACGGCAGATCTGGAACGCTTAGGGTGACAAACGATGATTATGATAATGTTTTCAAATATGTGGTTCTGTATTTTTATGGTGAGGATACAGAAGCTGCATTGGAATATCTTTCGTCTGCCGAGGAAATCATTTTTTCAAACGAACCGGCGTATAAGTATCTTGTTGCGGATGATACAGAAGCGCAGATTGAGCTGCAGTATGGGATCGAGTTTGAATATCCTTTTTATGTAAATCCATTAAAAAGAGAAGTTGATGAAACCTCGATTGCTCTTGTGTCGGGGCAGTCGATTTACAATGCCACAAATGAACCGGCTTATCCGTCTTTTGATGTTACCGGAACTGGAGATTTTGAAATTGTTATTGGAGGTCAAACTATAAATCTTAGTGATGTAGATGCTGAAATGACTATTGAGGGTGGCGATATCTTCAATTGTTATGATGATGCCGGAAATGCAAATAACAGAATGGCATTGACACCTGCTACATCAATTGGCTTTCCTGTTCTTGCGTCTGGAGAATCAGCGATGATCACATTTGATTGTGACACATTGACCATTCTTCCGAATTGGAGGTGGCATTGATGGTATTCATTTATGCGCCTGATGCTACACCTGCAGAATGCTTGACGAATGGATATGGACATATTGATGTTCTTAAATGTACTGTTTATGAACAGGTAAATGGTGAATTTACCTGTAATATATCGATTCCTGTCGATTCGGAAAATGCCGAGTATTTTGTGCGTGAAGCAATTATCAAATGTCCGACTCATCGGGGGGTGCAGTTATTTAGGTTAGCAAAGCCTATATTTGATATGCAACAAACAACTGCCGTTGGTTGGCATATCTCTTATGACATGGCAAATGATGTTATTATGTCTGGAGATTTTTCCGCAAAGACCGGGGTGTTAGCATTGCCATTAGTCCTTGCGGCAGGAACGTATGAAACACGTTTTTCTGGCACATCAGATATCAGCACGTTGAATAATATGCTTATTGTTCGCGGCTCCCTGTTGGGTGCTTTGATAAATGTAGCAGATGATAATTGTTTTTTAACTAAATGGGGTGGAGAGATCGAGCGTGACAATTTTGTTTTTAACATCCCGGCAAGTATCGGTGCAGACAACGGAATGAGAGTTGCCTACAAGAAGAACCTCACAGGAATGAAAATAACCGAGGATGATTCAAAAGTTGCTACGCGAATTATACCGACATGTTTAGATGAAGATGATTCTATCCTTGCATTGACGGAAGTGTATATTGACTCGGATAATATCGATGATTATCCATTGCCGAAGATCCGGACAATACATTATAAGGACATCAAGGTTGGTAAAGAAGTAGATGGATCGGTAACATATCCCACACAAGCATCAGCTCGGTCAGAAATGCAAGCGAGGGTAGCTGCATTATATACAGCTAAAATTGATTTGCCGAGGGTGACAGTAGATATAAATTTTGAATTACTTGGAGATACCGCAGAATATTCCGAATATGCAGATCTGGAGTCTGTTTCGCTTGGCGATACAATTAAGGGTGGTTATAGAGGTATTATTTTTGATCATCGTGTGGCAGCGATAAATTATGATGGAGTAGCCGATAAAATGGAGTCGGTTATATTGGGCGCAGTCAAAAGCAATTTTGCATCCAGTAAGTATGCACAAGACATAAATATATCTGCATTGAATGATAAATTTTCAACAGCCGTAATGCAAGGAGATAAATATAATGAAGTTTATATTGACCATACGGATGGGTTTGTTGCTTCTTGTGCTTCGCTAAATTCTAAAGCTGTTCTGAATGGTTCCAAGATCGGATTTTATGATGCAACTACCGATGCTTTTCTTGGTGGCTTAGCAAGCGTTGATAGTTTGGTGGCGTTGATTGCTCAAGTATTAACGGATAGCGAGTCACCAGATTTTTATGCAAAAATCGGCACACATACAGATGATGATTCAAAGGAATGGCATGGAATTCGTGGTTTTCTGGAAACAGATGGCAGTTATGTGAATACAGTTGCGATTGATTCTATGTGGGATGATACAAATGAGTTATTAAGATTAAGAGTATATATTCCAACTGATGAAGAATATGGTTCACTTGCTTTAGAACAATTAATTGATAGTGCAGGACAAAGTAATTCGCTCATTTGTAAAGATGCAATGTTAATTCTGTCCGATTCTTTTTCCACAGATAATGCAAAATCCTATATGTTAGTAGAATATGATGGGGATACATTACAGTTTGGAATTATACACGATAAGTTTAAGTACTCATATTCGGACGGCACGACTACCGTCCAAACAGAATGTGAATTGCCGCAAATTCAATTTGGGTCTGTTGAGTGCAATTCGACAACTTCGGTAGATGTTACATTCGATGAACCGTTTCGAAATATTCCTGTTGTTGTACCGGGAGTTAATACAACGGATAGTGGAGTAATTGCCGCAAAATTTCACACAATAACAAAAACAGGTTTCAAAGCGGTTATCGGCGGTTCTGGATTTTCGGGTATTGATTGCAGTTGGATAGCAATGGCTAACCTTTAGGGGGCAATATGAGAACAATATACAAGGATATAAATTTGACACATCAAAACCCATCCCCAATTATTGTTAGGAATGGGGAGACGGCAGCAAGAGTGTATTTCCGATTCCCTGCTGATATGTTTTCTGATGTTCCGGGTATTGTTTTTTATATCGGAGAATTAGAAGCTGTTGGTGTTATTGTTGATGATGAAACCTGTTATGTTGACATTAGCAGTAATATGACCGAAAATATAGGGGAATACTCCGGCAATTTGGTAATAACCGATGGAGCAGATACCGTTGTATCATCAACAATATTAGTAAATGTGAAGGAGGTTGCTTGATGGCACATGAAATAGATATCTATTTGGATCTGACAAAGCAGCAAGCAAAAGTGCCGCGATTTTTGATGCAACGTGAAGTTGATGCAAAGCAACTGAATTTTATAATTTTAGATAATGGGATGAATGTTGATATATCATATGAAACGCTCACGCTTTGTATGGAAAAGCCGGATGGAGAAATTATATATAATTCCATCACAATATCAGATGGTGAAGCCGGAGAAGCGTATATTGTTTTAACCTCACAATGCCAGTCTGCAGTTGGAACCGCGAAATGTTGGGTAAAGATGATTGATGGCACATCTGTTACCTATTCACCGAAATTTGAGATAGAGATTTTGGAAGTGACAGATTTTGCAGCTGCAGTTGAATCAACAAGTGAGTTTTCGGATCTTGATGCAGATATAGCACAGATAGCAGGATTTGAAGTGCGTATATCAGCGGCCGAAAGCGACATCGATGACCTTGAGACGGCCGACGGGCAAAATGTAAAGATTACCGGAGCGCAGACAATTGCCGGAGTCAAGACGCTAACAAGTTCGCCGATCATCCCAACGCCGACAACGGATATGCAAGCCGCGCCAAAGAAGTATGTTGATGACGGTCTTGTCAATCTTGGCGGTTTAATTTCTGTGGCAGATACAACGTATTATGTTGCAACTACAGGAAGCGACTCAAATGATGGGTTATCTTCTGGCAATGCCTTTTTAACCATCAATAAGGCGCTTGGGATGATACCTCCAATCCTCACACACACGTACACCATCAATGTAGCGGCAGGAACATATGCCGAGGTGGTATCCATATCCAACATTATGGGAACGGGTGTAATTCAGATAACCGGCGCATCTAACTATGCGAATTGTGGAAGTTATCAAATCATTAGGTTCAAGGCTGAACAAGTTTCTCCAAAACTTAGATTATTTGGATTTGAAGCGACTAACGCCACTTCAACGGGAAATAGTTTTGATTTTTATTATTGCGGATGCCTGTATGTTGCCTACTGTAAAACATTGGGGGCTGATAAATACGGATTTTTTACGAATTTTGGAACGGTGGGGAGGATATATCATTGTGGTTGTTCGAATTCTACCGGAGCGGCACTTGATGTTGAAGATGGCTGTCAAATTGCATCTTATGTGTGGGAAGAGGTGGGTTCTGGCAACACTGTCGGGTTGCGTTGTGTAACGGCATCTATCATTGGGAAAAACAGCACACAACCACAAGGCACGACTGCGGAAAGCGCGCTCGCTGGCGGAACAATCGTCTAAATCAAAAGAGGGTTAATAAATGATAACAAAAGGAGGATATGTATGGAATATTTAGGAATTATTATTGCAATTTTTGTGGCATTCGGGGTGCCAACATCAATCACGGCATTTCTCTTTTGGTTGCTTCGGCAAAAAATCATCGCAAGTGATAAAGAAAGACGAGAAACTGAAGAAGAAAGAATGAGGTGTGAAGAAGTCCGGGATGAGTGGCGATTATTGATCATGGAGGGGAACAGCGCAGCTATGAAAATGGGGAAAGCAAATGGTGAAGTGTTGCAAGGCCAGAAATGCAATGGTAATGTAACAAATGCCATGAAAAATATAATAAGAGTATCAGACAAGCAGAAGGAATTCATGCAGAAGCAGACGATTAAGATTTTTGACCAGAAAGCAGTGTAAGGAGGATTTGAAAATGGAACTAGCAACAATTTTTATCTTGGCGATTACAGTTGAAGCGTTGGTTGCTTATGGTGGCATTATTGTGTCAACCGTTGGCAAGAAAATCACAATCGAATGGAAACAGATTGCAGCGATTATAATTGCTGTATTGTTGGCCATTGGAGCCGGGGCGGATTTATATAAAATTATTGGCGTGACTTTTGGTGTTCCTTATTTGGGAATGATTCTCACCGGTGTCATATTTTCGAGGGGCGCAAATTATTTAGCAGACTTTTTGAAACTAGCGCAATCGAAGATAACGACAGGAAACTAATTTGATACGGAAATTACAAATTGCGGTTCTTGTTGTCTTGATATTATTTGTCGTAATAACCTATATGACAGAATGTCAACAGCAAGAGCCTGCAATATGTCTGGAAGCAATTGAAGATCAGACCTTGAAGACATGTCTTTCCAACATATCATCAAGACCAACGCCAACGCCGTACGCAACGCCGTACCCGACACCGTTTCCAACGCCGGTTCCGATGCACGAGCAATGCGGATTGACAGAAGAAGATTTTGAATATTTTGCGGCAGTGGTAAGAGCCGAACAATGGCAATCTGGCGAAGCGCAATATTGGGTTGCGGAAGTAATTTGGAATCGCATAAATGATGAAGGTGGATACGCAGGAACCGTCCGGCATGTGTTAGATCAAAGCGGTCAGTTTTCTACTACTAAAAATGGTGTTTGTATATCACAGGCAACGCCGGAGAGCAGACGAGCAGTCTTGTATGCATATCTACATGAAGTAATACCGGAAAACGTTTTATATTTCAGATCGGGACATTATTTCAAAAACCATAAAGAATATGGCGAATGTGGCGGTAATTATTTTTCATATGGATGAGAGGAGAAAAAATGTTAAGTGCAAAAAGAGCGGTTGAAACAGCAATATTATTCTTGGGATTACCTTACAGATGGGGCGGAGATTTTACAGCACCAAAAGATTTAGTCACGCCCGAAAATGTTCGCAAGTGGAAATTATGGCATCCGTTACATTTCTCTGCAGCAAAGTGCAAAATTTTGATCGAAAAACATTTGGGAGAAGTCGCGGGGGATTGTTCCGGCCTGATATCTAAAATCTTGGATTTACCCAAAACCGGATCATGGATGCTTTGGGCGCGATGCGTTCACAAGGTGAGGATTACCAGCAGAACAAAAATTCCAAATACGCCCGGGCTGATTTTTTATCGATGGGGGCATATCGGGATTGGCGATGGCGAGGGGAATGTTATTGAGTCCGGATCTACTTATTATGGTGTGACCAAGACAAAGATTGATAGCCCTCAAACACTAAAGGCATGGACGCATTATGGACGGCTTGAAAAATATATTTCATATCCTGTGTGTCCGTACATCACGCCAATACAACAATATCCGTACCGTTGGCATATCACTGGAAATGATGCGCGTTGGTATCAATGGCATCTACAAGCAAAGGGTTATGATTGTGGGTGTGTTAGTAATCTGGACGAATATGGCACAGACGGAAAAGCATTCAATAAGACATGGGATGCGATCGAAGCAGAGCAGAGCATTCATATTGGTCGCACAGGTGCAGCCGGTCCGCAAACTCGTGATGCCGTGATGTATTGATTCTTTACATTTCTTTTGTTTGTGTTTATAATGAAAAAAAGAAGCACAGCCAAGAGAAATAAAGGAGGGGAACAGATGAAGTAATATTTGTAATAGGATAATCATAAAATTATAAAGAGAGAATACCGCATTGGAAACCCCGGTGCGGTATTTATTTTGAAAAAATATTAAAAAAATGCTTTACATGCTAATCTTATAAGAGTAGAATATAAGTAGATAGAGAAGACGAACAGCCGGAAGGCGAAGGGGAAAAAATGAAGCGTTTTAAGGTGTATTATACAGTGACAACAACCAGCACATATGGCGCATATGCTTATCATAATAAAAAAATAGTAGATGCAGAAACAGAGAAAGACGCAAAAGAAATTATTAAAAATCAGTCGCAAGGATTCAAACGATACAAGCTAACCTTTAGAAATGTAGTTGAAATCTAAGCAAGGCATAGATCAAAAGCACACAGCCGAAAGGCGAAAGGAGTAGAGAAATGAAGTGGACGCATAAAGACGCAACATACACTTCCGACATGGGATTGACAATCAAAGCATACGCAACATATGGGAAGCACAACATAGGGGCAACGCATAGAGAAGTGCGATTAAGAAATAAGGATGGAAACATAATAGCAATAGGAAAGACCGCAAAGGAATTAAAAGTATTCGCGGAAACATTGCAAGCGCAAAAAGAGGAGGGCGAATGGGAAAGGATGAGAGAAGTAAAAAATATTCGCGATGTATCTGAACAGGAATTGAAGATCGCAATAGCAAAGAACATCCATACCAGATCAAAAAGCATCCGATTATTCGAAGGAAGTTATACTGATAATGTTTTGACAATCGTTTATGAGTTCAGAGAAAAAAAATATATTGCCGAAGTCTTTACCTCAAATACTCGTTATAATAGTAAAAAATATTCCGTATTAGTTGCAAACAATTCTACATATTAACAGAACAAAAGCACACAGCCGGAAGGCGAAGGGGGAAAAGATGAAAACAATACATGACACGGAAAAGAAGAGCCATAATATTCAAGGTGCATATTTAGACAATAAATACATTGTAACGGCAAGAAGTATTTATCAACCACATTACAGCGCGTCAAATGATTACTATTATGCAACTGAAGTATATTATTCGCAAGACGGAATGTTGTGTCTATCAAACAGATATTTCCACTTCACAGGGGACTACATCAACGATATACTTGGATTCAAGCTACTTCGTAATTTATAGTCCGAAACGGCAAAAGGGGAAAAGATGAAAGCAGATAAATTGATCGAAAAAATGGTAAGAGATTACAAACAGATGACGGAAAAAAGAGCCGAGTTGCAGCAAGAGTACATAAACCAATTAGAAGTTGCTTCGTGCAAATTGGCCTATTATGCCGAACAGGCAAGCAGTGGAAGATTTTATCCAACTACTATCCAAGACTCAACAACATGGTTGAAGAACACAATGGAAGCCATCAACAAGGTTGAGATCAAGTTGGAAGCGATGCGTTGGGTTGAACTTTACATTGAGGAACTTGAAAACAAAGAACAATAAGCACACAAACCGAGCCGGGCGGTATATCCCGGCAGAAGGGAAACGAAATGACAATGATAAATGAAGACTTAGCAAGACGAAGCAAGGAGAACATGAGTTTTTCAGATTATGAAAAGGGAAGCGCGACAAGAGAGTATAATGAAGTTGTGCGAGAAGCAAAAGATAAAATTGAGAGAGCAAAATCAAGAGTATCGCAAGAAGGGAAAGAACGGCTTGATAGATTGTTTTTAGCTTATTGTACAAAATATGCCAATTGGTTGAATAAGAGCAATGCAAATGGGGCCGGTCATGTCAGTGCTTTGATTGCCGGACCTGCTAATTATAATATGAAGGCACATGCAAAATACATGAACCGAGAAGAAAATTTGTGGAAAGAATATGATGAAATAAAGAATATTGATTCAAAAATATATGCTATTGTTCGCGGCGATAAGATCATTAAATCAAATGCGAGTGATGCCGTCGAAAAGTTGCAAAAAAAGATAACCGCCCTCGAAAACCACCAGACGCAAATGAAAGCCGCTAATGCCTATTATCGCAAAAACAAAACACTTGTGGGATATAATAACTTTACAGATGAAGAAGCTCACCGAGAAGATGAAAGAATCAAAACTGACTATTCTTGGTGTATGCAACCATATCCGAGTTTTTATCTAACGAATAACAATGCAAAGATCAGATCTGCCAAAGAGCGATTGTCGCAGATATCTAAATTGAAAGAACGTGATGTGAAAGAAAGTATTGTCAATGGTGTGCGAGTCGTTGAAAATACTGAAGCGGTTAGAATACAATTATTCTTTGATGGTAAACCGGATGTTGAAATGCGAAACAAATTAAAACATAATGGGTTCCATTGGTCTCCTAGTGTAGGAGCGTGGCAGAGACAACTAAACAATAATGGGATATATGCGGCGCGCAGAGTGTTAGAAATTGGGGAAAAGAAATGAGCAAAATAACACAAGTAGATCATCTGAAGGCCGCACTTCGAAAAGCCAAAACAGACGGCGAAATCATCAAGGCAATTATCATTGCAGAAGCATTAAAAGATCTGGGAGTAATAAAATAAACATCAATTTGCTATTTACATTTGTTCCAAAAAGATATATTCTTAATAGATAGAGGGGAGGTGATAATTTGGTAGATATCGGATCACAGATTGTATTTTACAGGAAGGCAAATGGAATGACGCAAGAGCAATTGGCTGAAAAGTCTGGTGTTCTTGTACAGCAGGTATCAAGGTATGAGAGAGGACTGCAGATGCCAAGTGTTAAGCAGTTAAAAAAGATCGCAGATGCACTTGAAATTTCAATTAATTATCTTTGTGATTGAAGGGAGAAAAAATGTTTCGAGCATTAAAAGAATTTATCAAAGAGGGAAAGCAAATCAAGAGATCAAGGAAGGAGAGTAATATTCGCGTAACGAGCGAAAAAGTTACAAAGATCTTAGGAACACCGATCAAGTCCGAGAATGATTTTAGCCCAATGTTTCGGATTTGGTAAGAGAAAAACCGTCCGATAAATCGGACGGCTCTCGGAAGGGAATGAAGCACGAAGCCAATACAATTATAGCAATCTAAACAAATGAAGTCAATGGAAGGGGAAAACATGAACATTAAAAAAATGAAATGTTTGAAGAAAATAGCAAAGGCACATAAGCAATATTTAGAGCAGGTACGCCAAGCGATAGAAGGTACCGGAATTGATACGACACATATGCCGGAATATTTTCAGATATTTGAAGGGCTTGAAGATGTTGGAGCAACAAAAAAACCATTTGCCGGAGAAGTGTTCCATTCAATTTTAGAAATTGAAGTGGATGGGGTTTCTTTTTTGCAAATAACAAATGAGGAGGGGAAGATAAATGAATGAACTAATCACGCTAAAAACACTACCCGTGATCACACAGCAGCTTGCTGAAAAATCCAAAGAGGTCAAGCAAAAGACCGCTGAGTATTTGACAATGGTATGTAATAACGAGACGGTAAAAGCCGTAAAAGCGGCTAGGGCAGAACTAAATAGCGAAAAGAAAGATCTGGAGACACAGCGAATCGCTATGAAAAATCAGTATATGGCGGAGTATGAACAGTTTCTAAAAATCTATAAAGAGTTGATCACCGATATTTATGATGATGCAGATGAGCAGTTGAAATCAAAGATTGAGGGCGTTGAAAATGAAATCAAGGAGCGCATGGAAAAAGAAGTCCGCGCACATTTTGACGAGTACCTTGCAGATTTTCCAAAAATCGATTTCCTCACATTTGAAAAAGTCGGTTTGAAGATTCTGAAAACATCCAATCCGGAGAAATTGAAAAATGAGTGTGAGGATTTTATCAACAGAGTTTCGGATGATTTGGAAATGATTTCTACACAGCAGAACGAAGCCGAGATTTTGGTGGAGTATATTCCCACGCTGAACGCAAGTCAAGCGATCACATCTGTTGCGGCAAAGCACAAAGCAATCGAGTTGCAGAAGAAGCAGCTTGAAGAATCAAAGAGTGCATATGAGCCGATATCTGAAATCAAAGAGGAAGAACCAGAATCAGAATTTGCGCCAGGGTATGATGAAAGACAAATTGCTTTTGTTAAGTACGAAGGCGAACACAAGGAATTTTCGGGCAAAGAATATGCGTACATCGTGCCAGAGGGTGAGATATACCGAGTTGGTGAGTTCGTGGATCTGGAAACACGGAATGGAAATGCAAAGGGCTTGATTACTCGATTTGGTGTACCTGCAGAAGTTCCGGCAAAAGTTTTTCCATATTTGAAATATCTGCCAAAGAAAGAAAAGGAAATACCGTTACCGTTTTTTGCAGTTACAGACGAGTATCACAATAAAGTAACCACGGTAACATTCACAGTTACCGACACACCGAAAAGAATAGCCGCGCTCGAAGAAATGCTCAAAGCATTGGATTATGAAGTCAGAATGGAGGAAGAATAATGACAGCAGTAACAACAAAGATTACAAGCCCAAAAGGTGTGGAAGGTCCAAAGATTTATCCGGCGATTTGTTCGATCATTGGAGATATCGGAGCAATTGCAAAGAACAAGAAAAATCAGAAACAAGGTTTCATGTATCGCGGCATTGATGATGTGATGAACGCATTACAGCCGATGTTGGCAAAATATCATGTGTTTGTGGTTCCAACAGTTCTGGAACAGTATAGAGAAGACGGAACAACAAAGGCCGGAGGTGTTTCACATCTATCAATTTTCAAGATCAAATATACTTTTTATGCCGAAGATGGTTCATTTATTGAATCGGTAACAGTTGGAGAGTCGGCAGATACCGGAGACAAGGGAAGTAATAAGGCAATGGCTATAGCATTCAAATATGCTTTATTTCAAGTCTTTTGTATTCCGACCGAAGAGATGCCAGACCCGGATGCGGAAACACCGCCCGAAATGGAAAAGAAACCGAAAGCAACGCCGAAGCCATCCACCAAGACGGCGCCAGTACCGCCCCAGCCTGTCATATCCGAGAAGAAGATGATTGAGAGTGAAATTACTAATCTGATCTTTCCAAACGCTACAAAGGACGGCAGGGGCGAGCCAGACGATAAAATGGTATCAATGTACCGTATGCACATGTGGAAATACATTGAAGATAATCCGGAGATCGAGCAATTGTGCGATTTGACAATCGAGCAGATGAAAATAATGAAATGGGATATGTTAGGCATTCCGGAAGCGTTGAGGGGGTAGCTACATGAAACCGCTTACAGAGAATCAAGAAATCGTCCGTAGTTTTTTTGAATCACACAAAGGCCAACGCTTTACGAGAGAAGAACTTTGCATGAGGTTGTTTGTTGGAGATAGAGCGTTAAGGAAAATCATTGGGGTATTGCGCAGACACAACCCTCCGACTATGATTATCTCGTATTCATCGACAGCCGGATATTATTTGACTGATGATGAAGATATGTGGGATCTGCAGTGTAAGCGGCAGGTCCGGAGATTGGCAAGGGGTTGTTTCCGGAGGGTGAAGAATTATCACAAGCAATTGAGGTTTATCAACAGATGAAAGAACGAGCAGAATGTGAAATTTGTCACAAGTGGGATTGGTTACAGCGTCACCATGTTTTCAATGGTGCTTTCAAAAAAGCATCTGAAAAATACGGATATTTGATTGATGTTTGCCCGGAGTGTCACCGGCGGATACATGGTGACGCTGTATATCGCAAAATAATAAAGGCAAGATTCCAAAAAAAGTATGAAGAAGAAATTGGAACACGTGAAGATTTTAGAAAAGAATTTGTCACATCGTATTTATAGGAGGTCAACAAGTGAGAACTAATTGTGAAAATTGTGGTGCAATTTTACAAAATGGTATCTGTGCATATTGTGGAACAGACTACCGAGAACCAATACAATTTACATCAATCGGAAAAATCCATTGCGATTCTGAACGGTTGACAATGAAATATAGGCTTGACCCATTTCATGCAATAGAAATGGATGCTGATTGTTTGATGGCACACATAAAGTCTGACATGGTACAGAAATTCGCCAAAGAATTGGCAAACCATATCAAGTATAAAACATATACAGACCCCCAAACAGATGAATTAGTTATCTGTTCATTTGTGGATGTAGCCAAAAAGGGTTCATATTGGATAGACTAATATTATATTTATAGGATGGAAAAAATGATGAAGCCAATTTTGTTTAATACGGAAATGGTTCGGGCGATTTTAGATGGACGCAAGACAGTGACGCGCAGAGTTGTTAAGCCACAACCTCAACTTGTATTTACAGACGGAGGTATGGATTATTCGATGACTGCCAAGCCTAAATATGCAGTTGGTGAGATCCTATGGGTACGGGAAACGTTTAAGCTTGTTTGCGACAATAGTCTTTTGCCGCATAAATATTTTTATATTTATCGAGCGTCTGATGATGGCAAGGATTGGGAAACAAACGCTCCCGATTGGACTTGGTGTCCATCCATCCATATGCCGAAAGAAGCCGCGAGAATATTCTTAAAAGTGACTGATGTAAGGGTTGAGAGATTGCATGATATCACTACAGAAGAAATAGAAAAAGAGGGGCTATATTGCGATCTGCCTTATACAAAAGACCATTTCGCATATTCACCCGGAATGCTGTTACATTGGCAAAAGTTGTGGAATTCAACCATCAAAAAAGCAAAAATAAAAAAATGCGGATGGAATGCTAATCCTTGGGTTTTTGTATACGAGTTCGAAATTTGCGAGAAACCGGATAGATTCGGGGTGATGAAATGATATTCAAGGCAAATGGAATTATGATAACATACACAAATGAAGATTGCATGATCGGCATGGCGCGATATCCTGACAAGTATTTCGAACTGGCGATTGTTGATCCGCCGTACCGCAATGCGTCCGAAAATCAGCCTACAAAAGACATGAGGGCAAACGGGACGCTGAACAATTTTGGAGACAAGCCGAACGAAAACTATTTCAAAGAATTGTTTAGAGTTTCCCAAAATCAGATTATATGGGGCGCAAATAACTTTCAACTACCAGATTATAAGGGTTTTATAATTTGGAAAAAACTCACAATATCGGATGCATTCACGATGTCGATGGCGGAACTTGCCTATATTTCAGAGGGAATAGGAACAACGTCGAAGATATTCGAATATGCGCCGCAAGGAACAAAGCAAGATCCGCGCATCCACCCAACACAAAAGCCCGTTGCCCTCTACAAGTGGCTACTCAAAAACTACGCCAAACCAAACGACAAAATTTTAGACACACACGTTGGTTCTGCATCATCACTGATTGCCTGCCGCGATATGGGATTTGATGCAGTAGGATTCGAACTCGACAAAGAGTATTTTGAGAAGTCAACACAGCGATTAGAAGATTTTCAGCGGCAACCGAAGATAGAAGAATTGATGCAGATAGAATATACACAAGAAGAAATGAAAACACACAAGGTATCAGGAGGATGAAATATGATATTCAAAGCAAATGGAATTTTATGTACCCCTGATAAAATAACATTATCATTGACAAACCGTCCATCTGATTCGGTTAATGCGCTTGTGTCTGCAGTCCAGGATGGCAAGTTGCTTGAGTGTAAGATCGATATCTATCGGGAGAAGCGGAGCAAGGCCGCAAACAGCAAAGTGTGGGCGATTATCGGACAGATTGCAGATGTATTGAGAACAGACAAGGATTCTGTATATTATGAAATGCTCACTCGTTATGGACAGCGAGAAGAAAAGATGTTTTCTATTCGTCAAGATGCATATGAAACATTTTGCAGAGCTGCAGATAATCATTGTTGTGTGGTTGAGGTCAATGGAAACATCTTTACCGTAGCAATTCTAATTGGATCGTCTAAATATAACACGCGCCAGATGGCTATTTTAATCGATGGCGTAATATCAGATGCGGACGAATTAGGGATCGACACCATGTCAGAGAGCGAGAAAGATTTGATATTGAGAGATTGGGAAAGCAGCCAAAAATAAGTGTTTACAACGGCAGTACAAAGGTTTAGAATGTTATTAAAATAATAACATGGAAGGAAGGGAAAAATGATTCGTAAAAATTTAGATATCCGGTTTGCGGCCCGAGCAGAGGGAATTGCTTTATGGCGGATTGCAGAGCAGCTCGGGGTTTGTGAATTGACCTTGCAAAGATGGCTCCGAGAGGATCTTGCGCCGGAACGAAAAGCCAAAATGTTGAAAATAATAAAAGAATTATCCGGAAAGCGGTGAGCATATGAGCAAAGATCCTGCATTTTTATTTTATTCATCTGATTTTCTCACTGGGGTTGCCGGATTGACGATGGAGGAACGTGGACAATATATCACATTAATGTGTTTGCAACATCAACATGGCAGACTTCCATCAAAAACCATATGCTTATCGTTAGGTTTGAAGTCGGTTATAGATATTCCGGATGTGATTAAAAAGTTTCAAAAAGATGAAAATGAATTATATTATCAAGATCGGCTTGAGGAAGAAATTGAAAAACGCTTGAAATATGCTGATAGCCGACGTTTGAATGGTCAAAAGGGAGGGAGACCAAAGAAAGAAACACCACAAAATGAAAGCACTGGAAAAGCATATAAAAAGCATATGGAAAACCATATGCGTAACCATAGTGAAAATGAAAATGAAAATGAAAATAAGAAAGAAATTAAGCATAAGTATGGCGAATATAAAAATGTATTGTTGACTGATTCAGAATTGGAAAAATTGAAATTGAAATTTTCTGATTATGAAAAGAAGATAGAAATAATGTCAACCGGAATTGAAATGAAGGGATATAAATATAAAAGCCATTATTTGGCAATATTAAAATGGGCGAAGGGGGATGAGTCAAAACCAAAACAGAATTTTGCCGGGGTAAGTTATACTGAAGAACAGATTGTTAAGTTTGAGGATGATCCGGAAGATCTGCTCAAAGAGTACAAAGGAAAAATGGAAGGGGAAGGAAAATGATTAAGTATCATGAGTTGGAAGGATATAAAAATTGTGGCGAGATCGGAATGTTTAGTCATGTTTATGAGTTTTGGCAAATTAAAGAACCGCACAGAATTATTTTAATTAGGGCCTTTGATGTTCCGGTTACATTGGCATACAAAGGGGTGTTATTATCTAAGAGCCGTCAATATTCAAAATCACAACAGCTCACGGCCGTTGAAAAGGAAAGTCTTGAATATTTATTGGGAGAAATTAAAGAATGCCATTTCCATGATATTTTCTCCGGAACAGGGCTCGCAGATGGTATGAAAGATTGGACACAGATTCCCGATAAAAGGGATGAGCAAGCAGACAAAAAATGGGAAGCAGCACAAGATGAAATGGAGGGTGAATAATATGGATGAGAAAAAAATCAAAAAAGATGCATATACCAATATTGTATCGGGTGGTTGTATCGGAAGTTGTCTTATTGTTTTAATTTTATTAGTTGTCATTGTTGCCGTATTTATCAAAGCTGCCATTTGGCTATTTACATTGATACCATAGGAGGTAGAAGAATGAACAAGGTAATTTTAGTTGGAAGATTGACAAGAGATCCAGAAGTTAAGACCACACAGAACCAAGTGGAGTTTTGCAGCTTTACTATTGCTGTTGACAGAAACTATAAG